>ERZ779697.12-NODE-12-length-96705-cov-4.50853_pt1 | contig 96705 bp, 88 predicted proteins | sample MGYA00511881_ERZ779697 | MGnify/ENA primary metagenome ERZ779697 (study PRJEB29588, sample SAMEA2148105) | human gut metagenome | biome: human gut; feature: human-associated habitat; material: faeces | place: Denmark | collected 2008/2010 ... | reverse complement strand
TGCTTGATATTGATTTGCTGCAGAAGGGACAGCCGTATGACCTGCTGCCACCGACATTTATCATTTTTATCTGCGTTTTTGATTTCTTTGAACAGGATCATTACGTTTATACCTTTAAAAAGTGTTGTCTGGAAAATCGGGAGTTGGAGCTTTCCGATGAAGCAACCACCATGATTTTAAACACGAAAGGTACGCATGGCGATATTTCTAAAGACATCAAGAGCTTTTATGATTATGTAAACAACCACATTGTAACTACTGATTTCACTAAGCAGATTGACGACGAAATCAGCTATCTCAAATTAGATACGAAAGTGAGGCGAGAATTTATGCTTATGGAAGCACGTTTATTAGATGAAAGACGTGAAGGCGAAGCTGTGGGTATTGCCAAAGGCGAAGCTAAAGAGAAACTCGCTACTGCTAAGCGTCTTTTCCGCATGGGACTTTCCGTGCAGGATATCGCCAAGGCTACTTCTCTCCCGATTGAGCAGGTTGAAGCATTGCAAGCTGAGCAGTCCTGCAAATAATTTTTTTGCTGTCATGCAAAAGGCGTTCTACCGCAGTTCGGTAGAACGCCTTTTGTGTTTTGGTGCTCTTATGTTGTCAATTTGGACGCCCTAAATTCACTGATGCATCACAACACCTTCATATTCTGCTTAATTAAGGTGCTTAGGCACAGATGATGCTGAAGCACATATCCTAGCCTTTTCATCAGCAAGTATCTGCTTGCCCATCTGTCTGATTTTATCAGTAATCCACATATAGGCTGTAGTATCCGGAGTGTAATCAGCTTCGCCATACATATCCACCCTGCCGTTAGCACGCATCTGGTCAACCTGCTGCATTGCCCTGTAATCGCCTTTGGGATAAATAGCAAAGGTAAGACCACCGTTTTGTTTAACCACAGAAAACGCAGGTATATCGCTGGGACCATCAGCAATATAAATCATATGCTCAAATTGTACACGGCGCATAGACTTTTCAATTTGGGAATTGACGTCTATATCCGGCACCTTGCCTATCCCCTTATTTATTTCAAACAGGGCACGTGTTTTAGTAGTGTTATCAATCGTGTAGACCGCTTCACTTATAACACTGCCACCATTGCCATCCGGTCCATCAAGAAGCTCGCATCCCCAAATTCCATCTATCCATGGCATCAGAGAAGTTCCACGGATAGTTTCCGCAAAGCCTGTGCTTACAATGTAGTTTTCTACTTTGATGCCATATTCGGCGTATTCAGCATCATCCTTAAACGTTTCCTTGATGGTTTTGAGCAGCGCCTCTACTCCCGGATAGAACTTTTGCTCACGTCCTGCCTCCAGCAGCGCAGCGTTGTTAAGTCCGGGTAGGGTTGCGTTATGAGCACATTTAATGAAATAGTTGACATAATAGGTATCTTTATTAACTCTGTAGGCTATTTTAGAGCATTTTTCTCTGTCCGCCTCCATGTCAGCCCAAAACTTTGCAGCGTCAACATTATATTTTTTAAAGATAGGATCCTGCATATATCCATCTACAAGAGTCCTGTCAAAGTCCCAAATAACAGCTATGACATTAGCCATAATCAGCACCATCCTTATTACTTTTTACTTTGCGTTAACACGCTCCACTTATATAGCTGGCTGCCAACCAACCTCAAAACCATTGAATGCAGCACTTTTATACATCTCTGGTAGTCTGTCATCATTGTAACCATAAAAATCATCCTGAAAAGCATTCATCAACTCAGGTTTTGCAAGAATTTCCTTATTACGAGTGACTATTCTTGTCATATAAAAGGGAACCGTAAGTTTGTCACGCTTGCTGCCATTGCATTTTTTGCAAGACTGTACAAAATTCCACATTTTATCGTCCTTTACAAATGACCAAGGAATAAAATGATCAACCTCACAGGTTCCGTTCAATTCAGCGCCACAATAAAAACAGGTATGCTCATGTAAATCATTAAAGAGAAAGGTCCTATACTTGCTTAAGTCCACCCTTTGCGAAGAATCATCCAGACAGCCTGCAATATTATACGCCAAATCCTTATCATTAACGCTTTCCAGAAATTTAATCCATTCAAAATAATTAAGCTTACCAATAATATACGCGTACTTTACCAAGAAAATATAGGCAAAATAACTAAACTGGATTTTTGTCTTATCCTTATCGAATCCATAAATAATATAACGAAAATCTGTACAAAGCGCACCAACTACATATTTTGAACATTCCTTCACTACTCCAAGAATCAGCCTATCTTTTTCAATCTGCGTAAGACGTTCAAACGGCATTTCTGGGCATACACAATTATTGGCACTTATTTCATTAATCAGAGTAGCTATAGCTGATTTCGTACCGCTTCCCTGACGAATCTGGTTCAGATGGTGTTTTACTATCAAATTCCAGTAAATTTCTGTGAATCTGCTGAAAATATCTATCATCGACAGTTCAAGTCTTTCATTAACGTTATAGATATTATCTAAAATGGATTTTAGGAAACAGAATTTGTAGCTAGTTCTAAATTTTGTTCTTGTATTAAAGAGATTGTTAATAGCGCTCCACAATTCGTCATCTGAATGAAAACTATTATCTATTTGATGTTCTTTTAATAACCATCCAGGTACTGTCAATTCAATCACCTACTTTAATCTGTCTGTATTCATATTTATTCGCTGGCGAAAGAAAATTTCCTGCTGGGGATTGGGGGGAACAGCGGCGGTTATATCCTGTTAGCTAGAAAAAATCTGCGCAGACTACATGTCTACGCAGATTGATAGGAGATTCCGTTGATGAGTTCTTATTTTTAGGTAAATTAATGATAGGCTTACCAAAACCCAAAATTGTATCAGCACCACAATTATCTACAGAATCAAACACAATCCCCCTATCCATTGTCTGAACGCTAGGAACTGCGCAAAATTCAGTCTTATAAAGTTGCTCTAACATATTCTCTCTAGTCATGATAAATCAAACTTTCGCTTTATTATTCTTCCACTCAATATACTTTTCACGCATACACACTGCACATGGTCTGAACCCAGCTGCAACGGCTTTCTCTTCATCAGCAAAGAAGATGCGATGTTTCTTATATTGGTCTTTAGCCAAATACATTAAAGCAGACGGACAATCCAAACGGCCATAAATGCGGAGCTTTAAATTCCTTCCAAACTTACCACCAACAAAAGAAGGATAAGGCTTACTATTTTCATTAGTAAGAATATAATATTTACCATCAAGCTTAATCTTTTGCGTTGTAAGAATCAACAAGAATTCCTATTTCAAAGACCATGCTTGCGATTTTCTTTTAACAGCAACATTAAAAGCATCCATATCAAGCAAGTATAAACCTAGTCTTTTCACGCCAATACACTTGTTCTACTCTTGACTTTTAAAAATCAGCTTCAAGCTCCATCTCTTGAATAAAGCCTTTTTGTTTAAGCAAACGTAACACCATAGTTATACGCTTAAAACATTCCTTCTCTTCAATAAGTGATTGCTCATTGCATGATAAATGCTCCATGATCTCTTGAGACCACTCCTTTTCTATGTTGTATAATTCCTTTAGTAAACCATATACGAAAATTTCATAGTCATGAGATTTTCCCTAAGCTTCCATAAAAGCCTATATTTACCAAAGTTTCTTGGGTAAAACTCATCAGTGCCCAGTATTTCATGTAATTCTTTGGGATTTTTCTTCAATTGATAGTTTAGCATAGCGCTCAACTATCTCTACATCTATTTTCTTTGTCATATTCATATTTACACATTTTATATTTTAGTTAATTCATTGTTATAGACATTAATATACCTTATGCTAATCCCTTTGCAACCATAAGCATCTTTGCAAAAGACTCTTTAACAGCATCTATATCTGTGTCAGCCCCCCAACTTATACGAATTGAGGATTCTATTTCATCTAAAGGAATTCCCATACTTTGTAATACAAAACTTGGCTCATAAGAAGTAGTATTGCAAGCAGAGCCATTTGACACGCCACAATAATCTTGAGAAGCTAACATTAATGCTTCAGAGGATACTCCTTCAAAACAAACATTTAATGTATTACAAATCCCATATTCTAAATCACCATTAATATGGTATTTCACATTTGATTGCCTTAAAAGCTGTAGCATTATGTCTCTGATTTTTATGCACTTTTCCTCATTAATTCCGTGTTCCTCTTGAGCTAATTCACAAGCCTTGCCAAATCCTCCTATTAATGCTACTGGTAAAGTACCTGGTCGTAAACCATGCTCCTGTTTTCCACCATACATAATGTTCTTAACAGGTGGCAACTTATATTTTTCTTTTCTTAATACTAATAAACCAACTCCCTGAGGACCACCTATTTTATGTGCACTAGCAGACAAAATATTGTAATGTAAATCTCTGATTTCTGTTACCAGCTTACCGAAGCTTTGTGTAGCATCTATATGGAATAATACTCCCTTAGTTGATAAAAAATCTCCTATTTCCTGTACTGGTTGTATAATTCCCGTTTCATTGTTAACATGCATAATACTTACCAGTAGCGTATTTTCTTTTACTAACTGCTTAACCGCATTAACGCTAATTCTTCCATGAATATCTGGTTTTACAAAATCAACCTCAAAGCCTTCTCTTTGTAGTTGTTTTGCCGTTTCTAATATAGCTTTATGTTCAATTGTAGTAGTAATAATATGCTTTTTACCAGTTTTCTCCGCATATTCCTTTAACCCTAATAATGCAATGTTATTACTTTCAGTAGCGCCGCTAGTAAAAAAAACCTCAGTTTTATCTCTACCTAATAACGCTGCTACTTTTCCTCGTGCATCTTCAACCACTTTTCTTGCATTATTTCCAAAACTATGAGTTCTACTATCCGAATTACCAAAATCAGCTCTATAAACATCAATCATATAGTCTAATACTCGACTATCTATTGGTGCTGACGCATTATAATCAAGATATGTTCCCATTTGTATTACTCCTCTAAAGCTAAAAACAGTAAATCATCAATACTTTTTATGAAGTTAGTTCCACTCAGATAAGCTATGCCTCTCTCAAGATGCAACTTAAAGTACTTAGCGAGTGTTTCATCATCTGTATCGAAACCTTTTTGAATACACCAAACCTTAATCAGCGCTTCATAAAGATCGCTATACTCTCCACCAAACGTATACCAAGACATTTCTACATTGCTATCATTTATTATTGGTACATCGGTCGGTACAGTATTCTCTTTTAGAGAATAACAAATTGCCCATCTACATAAGATATTCCAATTTGCGATACCGGTTTTACCCTTTAATCTAGAAAGCCTATCTTTAGAAACATTAGATAGTTTTATTTGTTTTAAAAACATTCTCAAGCACCTCTAAAATACCCTTCTTTAATACTTGTACTTTTAGTATCTTCATCGAAAACGAGTGTATAAACGTTGCTTACATTTTCCCTCATAAGCTCATACTCTCTAATACCAATTTCCGTATCAGTCGAAAGAATGATAGTTTGCTCACTAGCCTTAGGAAAGTATGTTTTTATAAGTGATTTTCTATGTGATGAGTCCAATCTTGATAATGGAGTATCTATTATGACTGGTAATTTCTTTTTAGAGCAAATCGCCAAAGCCCAAAGCAAAGATATAACTGCTAACTGTTTTTCACCAGCAGATAGTGATTCCTTGGAAATCTCCTTGTTATTTTTGTCTAAATAAATTATGTCTATCGTATTTTCATCAATAGTCATCTTATTAATCAGATCTTTTTTGCTCACCAATTTATGAAAGCAATCTGTCATTACATCAGCTAATACAGACACCTTACGCTGTTGTAATCTATTTTTGTATACCTTCAGTATATCACTCACCATATGAGTATACTTTACTATTCTAGTATCATCATCTTTTAATTCAAGATTAATTAAAAGTTGCTCTACTACCTTACTATACTCTGAATTTGTAGAACTAATCTCCCATTCCAGTGAATTTATCTCTGTATTATAGAAGTCTAACTTGGTCTTAGATTCAACAAGCTTATATTCGATTGACTTGATCTTTTTATATAATCTATTTGTCTCTTTTTCATCAATCTCAATATCCAGATAACTATCCACAGTATTAATCTCTGAATTTAAGTTTTCTTTTTCTTTCAAGAGTTTTTTTGCTAATTCATTATTGTCTACTAAAATCGTTTTTAATAAAGATTCTAACTGACTCAACGTATAATCAGATATGTTGTAAATAAGCTGTGCTTTATTATCTCCTATATCAGCCTTTATCGTAGAAATAAATTCACTCAAAACACGAATATCTTTTTCAAATTTCCACTTATGCTTATCTAAAGAAGTTTCTAACACACGCAAAGCAATTTCTGCCGACTTAGCCTTCTTCTCCTGCGAAGCTTCTATGTTTATCGTCATAAGCAAGTTTCTTACCATAGCTAAAGGCATAGAACTATTAGCTAATTCCTGCAGTTTCGTTTCTGCATACTTAAGCTGCGAAACTAACTCCATTTTTTTATCAAGCAAGTCTTTCTTTTTCTCTATTAATTCACCACCCTTGCTTTTATACTCCAACATAGAGCATTCTTTTTCTCTTTCCAACTCAGATATATAAAGTTGCTCATTTGCAACTTTCTCGTTAGCCACAGACAGTTTTGCCAGTAAAATACTTTTCTTATTTTTCAACGCTTCTACAATCTTATTATCTTCATCAGTAGAGATATTTTTTCTTGATTTACTAGCAATTCTATTAATATCTCGGTATAGAGAATCTATAATATTTAATCCCAATAATGCCTTTATTGAATCTTTAGTTTGCTTATTGGTGCTTTCTGTAGCTAAAGAAGAAATTTTCTCTCCATCAAAAAAATAAAAACCAGCAATACCACTCGGAAAAATATTTTCAATAAAAAGTGCCCAATTATCCGTTAAGAACTTGCTATAAACGCCATTTTTTTCTACAAGGATTTCTGGTTTGATCCTTTTGTTTTCGTTAGACCATAAGCGTTTAATAGAATAAATATCTTGGTCATTAGCATCTATTCTGAACTCTAGTTTTACACTGCTTACATTATTAGCATTCAATGAGTTAATGTAACTACCTAAATATTTACTATATGCAGTATATTTACTTTCGCGATATGCAAAAGAATTCTCTCCATATAACGCCAACAATACTGCTTCTAAAAAAGTAGTTTTACCTCTGCCATTCATTCCACCTATTAAGACTATAGGTTTATCATTAGAAAAACTAAATACATTTTTGCCTGCATATACGCCAAAATTATTTAGTTCAAGTGTTTTTATAACCATTATTTATCATCCTCATTACTAAATAATTGTCCTTGTGTTTCATTTTCCTTAGTATCATTATCATTTAAAATTTCTCTATCATCGATATCGCTATCACTAAGGACAACATTATCCAAAAACTTAGTATCATATTTACCGCCATAGTTTTTCTTTCTGGTCATCTTTTTCATATAATAAGCTAGAGCATCTTCTTCATTTTGATAAAAGTTAGAAGCAATACAACCTTGTAACTTTTTCAAAATATCATTACGTTTATTTAAGCCTAAAGCCTGATTTTCTATATCAAGCAGGCCATACATTAATTCAAAGCTCAGCTCTTCATCCGGATACAACTCTTCACATACATCTTTTAGAATGTACCATTCATCTGTACCGAACATACCTGTACCTAACCATTCAGGATCATGGAAAACTTTGCCTGTGACTTCTTGATAAATTCTAGGGAGACTATCTTCGAATTCATGCTTATCATATACCCATATTCTTCGAATAACTCTCAATTCTGCTAAAGAAATTATCTCGTAATTTTCGAATTCAGCAGGCCCATTTTCACTGATTTCCAACTGTATTTCAAGAAGTCTCCTTAGCCATCTTTCTCTTATCTCTTTTAAATATGGTCCATGATTAAGCTTACCGTATGATCCCTGAAGAAATCCGCCCATTTTCCTATAGCTTCTTCTTTCACGATCTTTTTCTTCATCGCCAAATTCATTGCGAAAATCCAGTAGCGGTGTCATCCATTCCTTTTCGCTATCATTAGCAATCATAGCTTCCATAGATTTATCTCTAGCAACCATTGTACAAACCCAACAGCCAAATCTGCTTTTTCCACAACTAGGTAAATCTTTCTCAACCATTAAAGGACATTCTCCGTCAGCTGTTGCACCTTTATACAACGTTAACAGGTTTTGATTAGAATATCCCCAAGGATTTTTATACTGCATTAAAAATACCCAGACATCATCATCTGTCCATTCTTCTAAAGGTGAAAAAACTAATTCATTAACTAATGTTTCATTAGGACTTAATAATTCTCTTACCCTTTTTCGTTCATAATATGCCATAGTTCTAGCTCTATTAGCGCTTTCAGCTTTTCTAATGCCTAAAACAAGAATAATCTCCCCATGCTCAGAGATTTTCTTTTTAATAAAGTCATTAACAGGGCGTATTTTTAATCGATCAGTACACCATCTCAGTCTCTTTCTAGGGAAGGGATAACCTCGACCTATTAGATTTACCCAAAATGTATTATCAACTGCTGGCTTTAAAATATGCGTTTTGAAAGGTAATTGTCTTTCTCGCGCGTGCTCTTCCATATGCTTTAAAGAATCTTTTGCCCACTTAGAAACCACTGGAGATTCTACAAGAGTATCTGTATTGATTATATGAACAGTTTTCACTCTCTGCTCAACAGGTAAATTTTCTATAGCCAACCACACCAACTGTAAGGCAGCTGTACTATCTTTACCTCCTGAATAACCAATTACCCAAGGTATACTATCTGCAAGATATAGTTTTTGCACAGTATCTATCATGCCATTAATTAAATCTCTAGTAACTGAGATTCCGTGTACCACCTTATTATCCATTATTTCACCTTTACCTTTATTTCCTCAAAAACGAGAATTTTTTCTCTTTATCCTGCTCTTCTTTTGTTAATGATAACCCCAGAGCAGTTTTTATAACATTTGCTGTTAACAAAATTGCTTTTTCTGAATTAATCATTCTTCCATTATCTCTAATTGTCCTAAGCTTCCAACACTCTGCATTACGTCGCCAATCTATATTACCCAGCAGCTTTAAAATTTCATTCATGCCAAGTTTAGAATCCCTATAAAAACAATTGCCGACTCTTGCTATAGCTTGTATTACAACAGCTTGCGTAATAATATATGTTTCACGTAATTCTACCTTGCTTATCAGCTTATTATCCATTTCTTGCCATTGAGATATATTTTCCACAACTTTTGTCCAAAAATTTAAGAGAAAGCTTTCTTCTTCCTTAGACAAATTAACTTTCCCAACAATCCTTTTGTTGGCATTGTAGAATGTGTTTAAAGTAAACAAATTCGATGAATATTTGCCTAGGATATCTCTTTCTTTATCAGTATACTTATTAAGAAAGCTTATTTTGCTGATTACTCTTCTGGTCGTCACTGCTAAGGCATCTCTAGAATCGTATAATTCTGAGATTGAATTAGAAGTTTTTACAGCATGTTTATTTAAGTCTGTAAAAATCTGCTGGCTGCGCTCTAACCCTTTATCTTCAAAAAAAACTATAGATATAGTCTCATCTTCTAAACTATTGTCATCCATTAATGCTTGCCTAATGGCTGCAAATCTATGTTGCCCATCATTAATTAGAAACCTAGAGTTCATATCAACCTTCAACATACCAATATTTACATTATCAGTACTTGGTTGGTATTCTATCTTTCCATCTATAGACGCAGATAACGCAGAGAATACATAATCATCCCTATTCTCAATGATATATCTGCTAATTTCAGGAATTCTGCTTTGATTCAGTTTACGTTGAGCTCTAAATTCTGGTAATACATACTCGTCATCAACAGTAAATATCTTTGATAACATTTTCATCGGAACCATAGCTATATAATATTCACGTCTCGCCTGTAATCCCTTTACCACAGGAAACATATAACAAAAGTCCATCTTTACCTCCATAAATCAAGAAAGGTTATATACTTAAGTATATACTTAAGTATATAACCTTTCTTTTCCCTAGTCAAGATAAATTCTATTCGTCCTCAATTAAAATTGTATCTGGTATATCATCTATATCAAAATTGATTCCCTCAATAGAAGAATTTAAAAAATCTTTTATCTTCTCCATAGACTCCAAATCATCAACCCCTATACACTCCGCCAATTTGGTTACTCCAAAATTGGCAAACTGAGTAAGAAATTCGGTTTTCTTCATTCCAAGAAGTTCCTCTGGATTATCACCAAAGGCTAGTTGCATTCTTTGTTCCTCAGTAAAATTCTCAGTTCTAGTGGTTAGTATTGCGGCTTGATACATAAAATCTAATCTGCCATTATCATTATTGTGTACTATATTTCTGGGAACTGAACGAGGATTTTCATTTCCATCTTCATATTTTTCAATCCTCTCATCATACCTAATGCCAATAGCAACACTAAGTAAATATATACTATAATTTGTTCTCGTTGAAAATATCTTGTTCAACTTATCAATGGCATTAGCCCAAACTTCGCCTCTAAGCATTATATCTGTACTCAGTTCCACAAATATCCCTCCTTAACTTCTGCCACGTTCTTTTCTTCATTACTTTTAATTGTCCAGATACATCCAACTTTGTCTTTTTCAAACATTTCATGAATAGGATCCTTCGAAAACAATATAATCTGCGGTGCAAAAGTAGGGATTGTGTCAATAACATTTTGACGCTGTTCCGCATCTAGCTTAGAAAATGGTCCATCCAAAACCAAAGGAAATGTTTTTTGTACCATGTTGGTATCATCCTTTAACATTTTTAAAATTCCACCAATGTATGCAAACGAAACAATAGCAAATTGTCCTTCTGATTTAGACTCATCGTTATAACTATCTCTTACTAAAACTGTGAAATCTTCAGAAACACTAACATTACGTTTACTGGTCAGCATGTTTTTTAATAATATATCAATGTTATCTTGTAACCTTTGACTGTATTCTTGCGCACCTTTTTGAAGACGATCCTCAAAAACATCCTTTACATACTGCATTATCTTAATTCTTCTCTGATATTGCTTAGCCTTTTTGCTGTTTGCTGTTAACTCGTCATAGGCTTTTTGATTTTTCTCAAGATAAACGTTTACTTTCTTTGTTTTGATTTTCAAATCATCAATATCACGCGATAGTTTTCGATTTGCTTCCTCTAAAGACCTTCTTTCCGTAACTAAATCCTCTATATCAGGACTTTCTTTCTGAATTTTATCAAGTTCATCGATTTTATCCTTACATTGACTTGCTTCATCATAATTATCAACTACTTTTTTTATAACTTTATCAAGTCGTTCACTATCATACTCTTTTTTAAAGTCACTAGCTTTTGCCATAAATTTATTATATAAACTTATGTAAGAAGCAGGAGGGAGAAAGTTCAAAAAGTATTTTATATGATCTTTAGATTCTTGGCATAACTTATTGCCACAAATACACATATCTACATCACTTCTCAACAGATAATTAATTAACTGCTTATCTAAACCATCTGGCAAATCATTGTCATGCGCCTTTAATTCTAATGTAGTTTTTGCATCACTTACAGCCTTTTCTAGCATGAGTTCTGGAAATACATCCATTACCTTCTCACCAAACTCAGTTTTTGCTGAATCTCCATTCTTATTAAAGGCCTCTGCCTGCTTATTTAAAAAGTTTCTATCTTTTTCGTATTTTGCTTTAGATTTGATTGAACCTATTTGTTCAGATATGGACTTTATCTTTTCTTGGTTGTCATTTTTATTTTTTGAAAACTCAGTTTGCTTTTGGTTATATTGCTCGAGTTGCATTTGTGCCACAAGCATATTATTTTTTACTTTACTGACTTCACTTCCAGATATATCGGTTCCTTTTTTCAAAAAAAGATTTCCTAAAACTGTAGATTTCGACGAAATACTACCAATATGTCTTTTTGCCATATCTAAAATATCTAAATCAAATATAGAATATATTGTCTTACGTAAGTTAGTAGCAGATTCTCTTCCCTTCACGCGCAAATCTGCTATCATGCTTTCTCCATCAAAGAAGAAATAATCAGCAAAACCAGAAGGCAAAATAGCTTCTACAATATCCTTAACCTTATCACAGATCACTGACCAATTATTATCCGTCTGAACTTGAAGTTCTAAGTTTTCACTAGTCAAAACTATTTCTTTAAGGTGTTTTTCATAAGAATAACTTCTACGAAGCATATACACTTTGCCGTTATCTTCAAATTCTACCCTACCAAAAACTTTAAATCTTTCGCCAATCTTGCAATTATCAGCATATTCCAGATTATATAATTTGTCGGTGGTGGTTTTATTAAAATGAGTTTCTCCATAAAAAATCCATTGCAACAACTGGTGAAGCGTAGTTTTACCATCACCATTTTTACCATAAATAAAAGTTACACGTCCATCTGTAGAAAATTCTATTCTACCAAACTTCTTAAAGTTTCTAAAATTTTCATATTCAAGACTCTTGATCAGCATTTTTTATTTTTTCCTCCAACTTTTTTAAAATATCTGTCGTGACTTTTGCATATGTTTTTTTAGAACTGCCACCAGATGATTGTTCGGCTTTTATTTTTATTTCTAGTTCTTCGATATGTTTAATCATATTCTCTGCAATTTTAATATCTTGCTCATCCAGCTTCTCTGCAGTTTTAGTATCTTGCTCATTCATCAGCTTCTACCTCCATATTTTCATAATCATATACGTCTAAATCTTCCTCATTGATATCATATGTAGCTATTTCGTTGTTTAATTGCTCTAATAAAGCTTCTGCATTAATCGCCAGCCTAGCGTATTCACGGTATCTTCTAAACTCTATTTCCGCCCACCCCTTAAGTTCCGGAGAAGGCAATACGATAACATCATATATATGAGCACACTGCTTATCTCCGTATAACCTCAAGATACGGCCTCTACGCTGAACAAACTCCCTATAATCATCATTGCTTGACAAAATCAAAGCATCTGTTATAGAGGGAATATTAATTCCTTCGTCTAAGCATTTTATCGCAACTAAGGCAGAAATGTCGCCATCATTAAATGCCTTTACTAATTTCATTCTGTCACTCATACTTTCTGATGCTGTAAATTGGCTAACTCTATATTTACTTTCAGTTAATACCTTCTTAACATAGTCAATATGCCTTTGTTCATCTCCTGGTACATCAAAAAGTTTACCATCACCACAATAAACAATGAAATGATCTTTAACATGCATATTTTCAATTATAGACTCTAAGTTTTGAATTTTTTCTTTAGCCATAGAAATAATCCTCAATCTTGCTCTTAAAGCCTTTACTAATTCATCCGGATTAATGCATCTCTTATTTCTGAAGCAAGAAATTATTCTTTGAGTTTGCTTTTCAAAGTTCTGTTCTTCAATAGCAGTTGCATATACAAAAATAGGATGATAATAATAATTAACCAAAAACTTTCTCTTTAACGCTTCTTCTATCGGAAGATTAAAGACTTGGCCACCAAAAAATTTCATTAACTCCAAACCACTAGCAGCAAATTTTCCACTAAAGGGGGTTGCACTTAAGCCTAGCATATACTTATAAGTTTTCTTTATATTTTCATCTCTATTTTTAAATCTATGTGCTTCATCAACTATTAAAAGCTTTTCACCAGTGTGTTTACTAATTGCTTTTTTAAATTTCTCTAAATTGAAAGATGCAATAGTGGAAATTATAATAATTTGTGTCTCAGGATGATAGCGTTTATAAGAAATTGCATGTCTAATATCTGTTTCCCAATTGTAGTTCTCTGATGATACTAAAATAATCTTAGCGCTATTATCAAAAGCATTAGCAACATCTTCAGCCCATTGTTTTATTAAATGCTTATACGGTGCACAAATTACAGTAATTACATCTTGTGTCTCCAAAAGCCTCTTTGCAGAAAAAATTGCTGTCCATGTTTTACCTGTACCTGTTGCCATAACATAGAAGCCTTTATAGGCATTATTTACCCATGCCTCTATGGCCTCTTCTTGATAATCACGTAACTTAATTTTTGTACTTGAGGAATTTTTACTTCTAGACTCAATTGTCTTTATTATATTTCTCTTGGCAGCTTCATTATAGTCATAAACATCAAGAAATTCGTTTTGGTTTTCCCACAATGAATCAAACTCTTTTTGTTCATCTTCAACATGTATAAGCTCGCCAGCGTCCCAACTTCTAGAAACTCTGATTTTCTCATAATTATTTACATAAGCATTCTTACTAGAATTAGCAGAACCATAAAAAACAACTACATTCCCATCAATATCTTCTAAAATTCCTAGCTTATCATGATAAATTCCATCACATTTTGTTACAGCTAACTTAATATCCATAAATCCTTCAGCAATCAACTCTGCCAACAAATTTAAACTTCTATCATCAAATTCTGCAAGCGACTCATTGAAAGATCTATCAAACGCTTCCTCAATGTTCCTTTTACGCTCTTCATAGCCAATAGAAATTGCTAATTTATCTTCTTCACTAATATTAGGGCTTGCTATGAGCATAATTTTACCTTCGTTCTTAACTAAGGAATCAATTCCATCCAAAACCGTTTGAAAAACTGAAGAAGAGAAAAAGCCTACACTTCTTTTGTAACACTTAGTGTACTTCAATGCAGGATTAATAAGACACGAAGCAATATTTTGGCTTCCATAGCTTATATAACTAGCTTTTATATCTAAATCCTTAAAATTCATTCTAATCGCTCCAATCAAAATCATCCTCAAGCAAAAGTAGGTCATCACTCAAATTATCCAGATCTTCTAATTGGGTTATAGTAGAAAAAGTATTGTCTAGTGAAGAACTATATTGCTCCGCTATTTTATCTATTGTACTCTGCTGATATTTTCCGGGCAAGGCTACAATAGGAACGGATTTTTTAAACTGCGACGAACTGGTCAAAGCTTCAATGCTTCTGCCATATTTTTTGACAACAGAATATATTAACCACTCATCCCATGGTATTGCGATTTTAGGAAAATCTATTATACAAAGTAAATCTCTTACAGCTTTACAATTATCAACTTCCAATTCATCTTTTATTAAATCCAAGACATGCTTAGCAATGCTATGATCTATTCCCGTGCTATTATACCTTATAAGAGTTTCTCTGTTCTTAAGCACAAATAGGCCATTGTATTCTTCTATAGTACTAAGTATAGAATATATTTTTATATGATTATCTCGCATGTATTCAATGAAATCATCGACGCTAATTTCATCGACATTCTTTAGGTAGCTGTTTACTTGTTCCAATGGTTCAACCTTGGTGCCTATAGTCGCTATAAAAGGTCTAGCAAAAGAAAAAGCTTTACTGTAATAATGCTCCAAAAAAGAAAAAAGATGATATGGCGTTTTAATATATGCCCTTCTCATTAAATCCTTGTAATTTCTGTATAAATCTGTAAATATAGTATCTATATGTATTGTATTATTATGATTTAGTTTTTGAGTTAAGTATTTGCGTATTTCTAATTTTTCATGCGGTAAAAATTCTATGTGTTTATCACATATATATATTCCTCTATAATTAAGAATATCATCACATTTTGTCATTAAAAATATTTGTTGATCCGTTAATCCCTCTATCATGGTTAACAAATAATCTTTAGTAACTGGACCATCTGTATTCTCAATTATACTATGTGCTCTTGAAACCAGTTTACTAAAAATACTCCGTTCTATAGTCTTTAGCTTATAACTTTCTTCATACATAGTATCTGAAATTTTACTTAAAGAAGTTTTTAAAATATGATTTATGCATTGTAGTGTAACTCTATAATAGTTAGAATCACACTCCCAAAAATTATTCATATATTCTTTTCTAGCATAATAATATTCAACCTTATTAATTAAACATAAAATACTATCTTCTATAACAGTAGAATTGAAAGGAACTTCTTCTATACTTGCGTGAGCAATTTCGCTCAATATCTCTAAATCCTTAATCAGTTCAGGACAAAAATCATTAATTTCTTCTATTAGTTCATTCTCTTTTTCCTTCAACAAATATTCATCCAGGTTTTGAATTAAATAATTATAATCTACTAAATTACTTTTAATCAAATATACTAAATCTGATGAATAGGAGTTATTGGCTACCATATGATCTCACCACTTCAAAAAACTTTTTAATGATGTATATATCTTTGATTGTTTTGTGTTTATTATATCATACAATACACATTTAATCACTACAAACCTCATACGATAGCATAGCAATATCAAATAATATAGCATTACTCACGTAATACTTCTAATCAGAAACTCATCTTTCGTTTTAAGTCACAATTATATTTTTGTTTTATGAAAATTATTATGCTATCAAATTAACCTAATATATAATATTTCTATCAAAGTGGATGTTTAATATGAATTTACAGATATTTATTGTCTGAAATAACTTACTTTGAATCTTCTTCCAACGCAACTTGCCACCTCAATCCTCACACAGCACATCACCTTCAAGTAAAACCTGCAAAACCCTCTTCCAAAGCCGTTAATATCTCAACCAGGGTATAAAAATCAATGTCAATCTATCCATTTGCAATCCTACGCAAGGTACGCTCCGACACACCGGAAACCATCGCTAGCTTTTTCTGCGCTATCCCCCTTATCACGCCGCAAAGATACAACATATTCTCCAATCACCCTAGCCATTAAAATTAGTTTTTTAGAACGGTCCATGTAATCGCCTCCATTCAAAAATAGCGTATTACATAAATTAAATTTAATGGCCAGAACGGCCAATAGTGTCCGTTTAGAGAAATTCGCCAATTTTCTGTACTGTACTACATCAAGCTTGGTTTAGTACAGTACAGAATTCTGTCATACGCGGCATTGCGACCGCCACGGAAAGGAACTGGAAAAAATAGCCAAATAAAAATGCGAACTACAAGAAGACACTGAGCAGGATCTTTCCTGCTAGCCCAATGGTACACAGCAGACAATCTGTTGCTTGCTGGAAGGCACCGCGCAGCATACCTGCCGGAACAAAAAGTACACCTTCACTCTCACAGAACTTCGGGAGCGGGTTAACAGCGCCCAACTTGGAAAAGTTAAAATCACTCCTTGCCTAATTTACAAGCGTTCTGCCATACTTTGGGTGGAACGCTTTTTATATTGCAGTGCTGATAAAAAACAAGAATGTCCAGTTTTTGGGGTATCACCAAAAGAGAACTGTCTAAGTGCGCACAGGCAAGCTTTCTATCTCTCTGTTTCCCTCAGGCCTCGAATTTATCTGCATGCTTCCTGAAGAATTCATAATAAACCTTGATACCCTCCAGCTCATGCTACCGCTTGACTTCCACCGGCCTGATATCCATATCGTAGATTTTCGCTTCACGCATCGCAAGTACGCAACACTCAAGCTGCTTCGTGCTATATCCTGTTTAACGGCCAACACCATCAAAAGACAGCCTCATCTGGTGCCAGACAACATTGCCATGCGCAGATTTTTCGGACACGCCTTCATCAACAAAGACAAACTTCGCATAATAAGGCACCAGCCTTTCCTTGCAGGTAAGCACCAGACCCTTGCGCCCCTGCAGCCTTGCATCTTCAATCGCGCGGCCACCCCTGCTTGCGATAAGCCGGAATAGTGTTGACGCCGAAAATCATCTGCCACGCCCCATTTTCATTGTGCAGTGTCGCATCTTCATACATTACATCTGTCAAATCACGCTCATCCGTCACAAAGCCATCTACAAAAGCAATCAGCTTTTCCGCCTCGTACATCAGCCAGAAGTGATTGCCATAATACTTCACCCTGTCAACAAACTCCTTGGCAGTCGCGGCCTCCGCCGGCGGAAAGCATTTTGCCTCCACTGCGGCAATCGCAGCAATATCCTCCGTAGTTGCATATTTTATAATCATAAGCTGTTCCCCTCCGGTAAAATTCATATTCTATTAATTATAGCATGAATCACCGTCTTGTTAAACAGCAAACACAATCTAAAGGCGCTTACGGCGATTTTGCAGGTAGTAAACACTTCTGTAAGTGTAATATATTTTTCTTTTTCCGAACTATTGTTTTTATTCTTTGTATATGCTATAATTATATTAGTTGCATGAGTAGCCGCATTCCTGCGGAGCTTATGCCTGGTCATGCGGACCAGTGGCGCTTGTCGAGCTTTCGGCAGGCGCCTTTTTTTTACATTTGGCTGCTTATATATTTTTGCCTTATTTTATGCTATAATCAAAGGAGGAAACATATGCAAAACCAAGTATCTAATCTTGACAAGCTCACTCTTTCCAACGATTTTCTCTTCAAGCACGTTATGCTCAGAAAGCGCATCTGCAAGCATATTTTGGAAGAACTTTTACACACAAAAATTGCAGATATCACCTATCTCGAAGCAGAACAGACGCTTGATGTTTATCCCGACAGCCATGGTATTCGCCTGGACGTCAGAATTGCTGACAACACCAATACGCATTACAATCTGGAAATGCAGGTAAAGAACCCTGTCAGTCGTACCGGTAAATTTCAGCTGCCCAAGCGCACCCGCTACTACCAGGCCATGTTGGATACAGATATGCTGCAAAAGGGGCAAGATTATGACGAGCTTTCTCCTACTTATATAATCTTCTTCTGCCTGTTTGACTTCTTTGAGGATTCACAGCGTATTTATACCTTTAAAAAACGTTGTCTGGAAAACATGGAGATCGAATTGGCAGATGAAGCTGCTATTATGTTTCTCAATACTTTAGGCACTAAGGGCGATGTATCGCCTGATATTCAAAGCCTGTTTGACTACATCAACAACAATACAGTTACCAGCAACTTCACCCGTGAGGTTGCTGATACGATTACGGAAATCAAGAATGATAAGAAAGTGAGGGATTCCTATATGACTTACGAAATGCGTATGAAGGATATTCGTGAAGAATCTCTTGCTGAAGGCGAAGCTATTGGTTTTGCTAAAGGTGAAGCCGAAGAAAAACTTGCTACCGCCAAACGTCTTTTAAGCATTGGCTTATCTGTGCAAGATGTCGCTAAAGGTACTTCGCTTTCTGTTGAGCAGGTTGAAAAGATTAAGGCTGAATTAGCTTGATTATCCCCCCTACTTCCCCCGTCATGCGCTCCCACGCACGGCTTTTTATATACAAAAAATCTGCGCAAGCACACAGCTTGCGCAGATTTGCCAAAGCACGAAAGGTTAAACCTTAATTCGCTCAGATATCTTATTTAACTTCAATAACGATTTCCTGACCATGCGGAATATCAGGATTCATAGCATCCTTCAGCTCCTCCGGAGTTACACCCAAATCCACATTATCCCTAACCTCTACCTGAAAATCAGTACCGGCCGGATAGTTGATATTGCTGCCCTTCATAAAAAGACCGCCCACCAGGCTAACCGCAGCAGCAACAGCCACAGCACCGCCATCGGTTTTGCCCTTGCCTTCAAGGCCCTTTCTCAACGGAACGCTTACATTGTTCAACGTCTTGATTTCCTTGCCTGCAATACGCAGTACACCCTTTCTGCCAAAGCCGCCTGCCTTCTGCACTTCATATACATAACCCATGCCTACAGTACCTTTGGGAATAACTACAACACCGTTGATTATCAGGTTTTCTGTAGTCTTGAACTCCACCTGTTGATTTTTCTTATGAGTTTTAGAGTTTGCAGGCTCGATAAGCTCAACGTTAAGCATAGTTTTTTTAGGGATATAAATATGTCCCGGCAAAACATTGGCAATTGTTACCTTTTGAGCAGCGGCCTGCTCCTCTTTTTTCTGCAGCGCAAGTCTTTCCTTAAAAGTCAGCTTCGAAGGATCTGCCTCCTTAGCAGGCATTTCTTCTTCTGCAAACGGGTCGTACTTTTCATCCACATTTACATAGCGGCTTGACGGCGCAGCATAAGCCATCGGCAGGCTCAAGCCATTAGCCATCATAATTGCACTGAGAATTGCTGCCGCAAATTTTCCTGTTGTTCTCATTTTCAAACACCTTCCCTTCAATAATTAGGATATCTTGAATACCATCATACCCGGCATTACAGATATCAGGTTAAAACAAAAGCCATTTTGCGAACTTCTCGCATTGCCGAAGCTTTTTGACTTCTGCTTTAATATAATCTTACCATATAAATTGGACAATATCTGTCTATCTTGACTTGCTTTTATAAAATTTTTATAAATTATTTTACGCAATATCATTTTTCTTTTATCGAACTATTGTTTTTATTCTTTGCCTATGCTATAATTATCTTAGTTGCATGAGTAGCCGCAATTTTGCGGAGCTTATGCCTGGTCATACGGACCAGTGGCGCCTGTCGAGCTTTCGGCAGGCGCCTTTTTTGTATACAAAAAAGCATCGTAAGCTACCTCAATAGCCTACGATGCTTTTGCTTTCAGCCTTATTTGCTGTGGTGGCAGTGACCGCTGGTCTCGCCATTCATGATTTTGCGGAAAACCTCATGCGCTTCGTCTGCGCTCTTACCGCTTTCCAGTGCTTTTTTCATATGCACCATGGCAGTGCGATACTTAGCATGTGCTTCATCCTGCGGAATGGACTCAATGTCCATCGGGTTGAACTCCATTACCTTTTTGAAGATAGCATGGATTTCGTCGCTGGATTTACCTGCCTTTTTAGCAGCCTCTACGTGCTTCATAGCGCTTTCATAACGATGCTTGCCGTGCGGATCAGTCGGAATTTCAAATTTCGGATGCATATTATTCACCTCGCTTCCTTTGATTACAACCATAATATACACTATATTGCCGCTATAAGGTCAAGTGCATATTTATATTTTTTTCACCTGAACCTAGCTCTCTTTTGCAGTCTGATGCAAGCGTTGGGCGATAATTTTGTTGAACTGCTGCTGCCAAGAGGCCAGCATAGAAGCCAAAGTGCCTTCATTTATAATCTCAGCTTCAACATTATATTGTTCTGCAATAGCCTGCAGCAGCTTCTGCCCTGCCAACTGCATTTCTTTAGCGCTGATAAGCTCCCACAAATGCTGGTCCAGCAGGTGTACATAGAGCGAAGTATATACCAGCATTATATCTTCCTTGGCCAGCCTTTCGGCTGCCAGCAGATATTCCGGCTTTACTACCGCAGCATCCTGCGCGCTGTATGCCTGCCACATATCGCCCGTCTTGATGTCAAAGCGTTTGAGGCGGCGGAACACGTCATGCTGCTTTGCGGGAGTGAGGCCGGATTGCTTGGCCAGCGCTTTTTTTACTGCGTTCTTCACGGTCTTGCCGATAAGCTCGCCTAGCTTGGAGTGCTTGCCTGCTCCCTCCATGTACAGCTCGCTCGCACTGTTGGCGATGATAATCGTCTGGTCCGTGCCGGAGCCTGTAGCAATACCATTGGAGTATTTGCTGCCCTCCAGCAGCTCCTGAATGGCAGCGGTCTTAGCCTCAGTACAGGTCACCAGAGCGCGCGCCATTACTCCTTCCGGCATATCGCAGTCCAACAGCAGCATAATATTGATGGTACCATACTTCACAGGCTTGGGCTGCGGCTTGTAGTAATCCGCTGGGTCACCTGCGCGCCCGCCGTTTGTTTCAATGCCGCCGGTTACGATGGCAGTTACGGTCAGCTCCTTAAAGCTCAATGTCTCTACCACAGCGTTTTCCATGCTTGCCGCCGTACCCATGCCGCTCACCTTGTCCGGGTCCAGCGCCAAGCGCTTGGATACAAGGCGCATGTGCTCCACATAGGTATCAGCCAGCATTTCGCAGGGCATACCTGCTCCCTGCTTGGCATCATAATTATATACAGCAACGTAATCATCATGGTACCCGCCGTTATAAAGTGAGGTGCTTAATACCTTGCGTGCTCCCTGAAAATAGATGACGATGCTTTTATCGTAAAAATAAACCTTATCTCCTGTCGACAAGGTGCATAAATGTTCCGACATAATCAGCCTCCTTTGATTTTTATTGTTATTATAAGCTATATAGTAATAGTATGGTCAAGAGAATTACAGGTGAAATAAGAACGAAAAAACGCCGACGTCCGCAACCTTCCGAGTTGCAGCGTCGGCATTTTCATTTACGCCTTACAGCGATTTTATTTTGCTTTCTTCAGGAATTTTTCATACATTGCATGGTCTTCAGCCATCATCTTATCAGCATCGGCACCGATAATGCAGGTCGGGTCGATACCCTGTTTCATGAAATAATCCTTGAATTCCTTGGATTCGCAAACCTTTTTAGCAGCAGCGCGCAGAGCTTCCAGCTTTTCTTTCGGAGTATCCTTAGGAGCAACCAGTGCTGCCCAAGCGCGAACGGTCATGTTGTGCCCCAGCTCTTTGAAGGTCGGAACATCAGGATAGATTACGCTGCGGGTATCAGCCATAACAGCAAGAATCTTCAGATTGCCTGCGTCTACCTGGCTCTTGAATACAGACGGGTCAGCCAGAGTTGCGTCGATGTGCTTGCCTGCCAAAGCTGCAGCAATGTCAGCGGATCCTTTCGGATATGGTACATGCTTGAATTGTACGCCAAATTCCTCTTCAAAGGAAAGTGCAGCAATATGCCAGATAGCGCCGATACCGGAGTTACCCATCTTCACCTTGCCGGGGTTTGCCTTAGCGAAGGCTACGAATTCGTCTACATTATTATAAGGAGCATCCTTCGGCACAATCAAAGCTGCCGGAGCTGCAATCGGAGCGCAGATAGCTGCATAATCCTTATAGGTGTTTTTGCATTTGCCCTGATGCGGGAACATAGCCAGCTCAACGGTAACCATGCCCAGAGTATGGCCGTCGGGTTTAGCGTTAGCCAGCTCTACCATGCCGGTTACACCGCCGCCATCGGGTTTGTTTACAGGAACAAATTTGCTGCCCTTCAGCTCTTTTTCCATGAACTGGATCAGACCTCTGGCAGAGATATCGGTACCGCCGCCCGGAGCCTTAGGAATAATTACGGAAATATCTCCGTCTGCAGGATAAGCTGCTTTTTTGCTGTCGCCGCCGCAACCGGTAAGCATAACAGCCATGGTCAGCATAGCCATCAGCACAACTAAAATTTTCTTCATTGTCTTACATCTCCTTATATTTTAAATTTAAAGGGTAACAAGTTCATCCGCGCTCAATCTTACACAAGCAATATTGCAACGCTTATAAGTATAGGTGAGCATAAGGTTCTCGCCGTCAGCAATAATCGCCGGATAGGAAAATTCCGCAGGCTCTGTTTCCAGGTCAAACAGCTTTTGCCAGCTCGCACCCTCATCTGTGGATTTGAACAGACTTAAGGGAGAACGCTGACCCCAGTTGGCAGCCACCGGATTGCACACCAAGTAGAGTACACCGCCGGCAGTCCGCACCAAGTCAAGACCGCTGTTATTGTTCGGCAGACTCAAAGCGTAGGCACTGCACCAGGTTTCGCCGTCATCCGCAGAATCGCTGCGATAGACAAAGCCCTCGCTGCTGCGCAGCAGCATATGCACGCTGCCGTCCGCACTCTGCCACAGGCTCGGCTGGATTACGCCGCGTCCGTAAAAAGACTGCTGGCTTACGGCAATATTACTGTCGGCAGTCTTTTCGCCTGTCTGATATTGCAGTCCCTCAATCTGCACTGCAGAGGATTTATGCCAGCTTGCGCCATCGTCATCGCTGATATCTGCAAAGGCCTTCCATATACCATGTTCGGTAGACACACCGGCAAGAATGCGTCCGCTCGCCAAGCGCAACGGCTTATTGCGTACAGGTCCGCGTCCTCCGCTCACATCACCGGGCACCAGCTCCTGCGGTCCGCTCCAGGTTTCGCCGTTATCCGTAGACTGCAGCAGCCACGTCTGCCAATCGGCAATCTGCTGGCCCTGCTTGTAAAACAGCAGCAATCTTCCGTCCGCGCCCGCAAAAAGCACCGGATTCCAGTTTGCCGCCGCCCCGTTCACCAGCAGCTTTGGCTCACTCCAGCCTGCATCCGTGCGTCTGCTGATGTAGATCCCCACGTCGCTTTCTCCCTCGTGCGTACCGCCGAACCAACAGCACAGCAGGCTGCCGTCGGGCAGCGCCAATACTGTTGAAGCATGGCAGAACGCTGTAGGCAGACAGCGCATAATCAATTCCTTTTGCATTATATCAATCACATCCAAAAAAGTCGCATAATTCTATAACATAAATATTGTAACACATATACAAAAAAGCGTAAACTATTTTCTTCACATTTCTGACAAATTTTGTCCGTCGACACGTTGCTTACTAAGCCATTGGCAACGCTTTGCAGTCCGCAGGCAAAAAATGCGCAGGCTTTTGGCTTGCGCAGCTGCTTATTTATTTGACGTACACCTTTTCTTCATCAGATATAAGGCAATCATTTTGCCATGATGTACATTGCAACTTATAGTATTCCTGTAAGCTCCCTAATTAAAATGTAAGCCTCATCTGATGCCAGACAGCATTTCCATGCGTAGATTTATCGGACACTCCCTCATCGGCAAAGCCGAATTTTGCATAATAATGAACGAGCCTATCCTTGCAGGTCAGCACCAGGCCCTTTCTCCCCTGTTTTCTGGCATCCTCAATCGCACGGTGAATCAGCTCCCCGGCATAGCCATGCTTGCGATAAGCAGGAATGGTATTGACACCGAAAATCATCTGCCACGCGCCGTTTTCATCGTGCAGCGTTGCCTTCTCGTACATTTCATCCGTCAAATCAGGCTCATCCGTCACAAAACCGTCCACGAAGGCAATCAGCTTTTCAGCCTCATACATAAGCCAGAAATGATTGCCGTAATATTTCACTCTGTCAACAAACTCCTTTTCCGTTGCTGCCTCCGCCGGCGGAAAGCATTCTGCCTCCACTGCGGCAATCGCGGCAATATCTTCCTTAGTTGCATATTTTATAACCATAAGTTCTTCTCCTTAATAATTATTTATTCAAAGCACATGCATCACAATATTTTGTTACGCTTTGAAGTTTTCCTCACCTTTAATTATAGCACTAGCAAAATTGCAAATCCTAATAAGTATATCATGAATCGTAATTCGATTAAACAGAAAAAAGCAGAAGATATTCTTAGTAGTTGCCTTTTTTGCAAAAACTGGGAGCGCTTTTATCTGCAAAAAATGTTTGCTTTACGAACTATTGTTTTTATTCTTTTTCTATGTTATAATTACCTTAGTTGCATGAGCCACCGCAATTTTGCGGAGCTCTTGCCTGGTCGTGCGGACCAGTGGCGCCTGTCGAGCTTTCGGCAGGCGCTTTTTTTACATCTGCCATCTTATATATTTTTGCCTAACTTTATGCTATAATCAAAGGAGGAAACATATGAAAAAGCAAGTATCTAATCTTGACAAACTCACTCTTTCCAACGATTTTCTGTTCAAGCACGTTATGCTCAGAAAGCGCATCTGCAAGCATATTCTGGAGGAGCTTTTACACACCAAAATTGCAGATATCACCTATCTTGAAGCAGAACAGACACTTGATGTTTATCCCGACAGCCATGGTATTCGCCTGGACGTCAGAATTGCTGATGACACCAATACGCACTATAATCTCGAAATGCAGGTCAAAAATCCTGTCAGCCGTACTGGTAAATTTCAACTTCCCAAGCGCACTCGCTACTACCAGGCCATGTTGGATACAGATATGCTGCAAAAGGGACAAGATTATGACGAGCTTTCTCCCACTTATATCATCTTCTTCTGCCTGTTTGACTTCTTTGAGGATTCCCAGCGTATTTATACTTTTAAAAGACGTTGCATGGAAAACATGGAGATTGAATTAGCAGATGAAGCTGCTATTATGTTTCTTAACACATTAGGCACTAAGGGCGATGTATCGCCGGATATTCAAAGCCTGTTTGACTACATCAACAACAATACAGTTACCAGCAACTTCACCCGTGAGGTTGCTGATACGATTACGGAAATCAAGAATGATAAGAAAGTGAGGGATTCCTATATGACTTACGAAATGCGTATAAAGGATACTCTTGCCGAAGGTGAAGCTAAAGGTAGAGTTGAAGGTAAAGCTGAAGGTATAGCCGAAGAAAAACTTGCTACTGCTAAGCGTCTTTTAAGGATGGGTTTGTCAGTACAAGATGTCGCTAAAGGTACTTCGCTTTCTGTTGAGCAGGTTGAAAAAATTAAGGCTGAACAAGCTTGATAAGAACGTGAGGGATTCCTATATGACTTATGAAATGCGTATGAAGGATATTCGCGAAGAATCTCTTGCCGAAGGTGAGGCTAAAGGTAGAACTGAAGGAAAATCCGAAGGTATAGCCGAAGAAAAACTCAGAGTAGCTAAACTCATGCTGGCTAAAGGTTCCTATTCTCCGCAAGAAATCGTTGAAATTTCCGGTTTGTCTATTGATGATATAGAAAAGCTAAAGCATGATATGCATGTAGAGAAGCAAGAATGATCCTAGCCCCTACTACCCCCCCCGCCGTGTGCTTCCGCACACGGCTTTTTTTCTGCCCGCACAAAAAATTTCCCGAACGCTGCCAAACACAGCTGTCGGGAGATTTTCAAATATCTTCATATAAACAACAGGACTCAACGCCTGTCAGCTGCAAGAGCATCTTATTTACCGCTGTCAAAAAGTGCTTCGACAAACTTATCCGGCTCAAAGGGGCGGAAGTCCATAATGCCTTCGCCTACGCCAATCCATTTAACTGGCAGTCCCAGCTCTTCCTTAATTGCCACAACCACACCGCCCTTAGCAGTGCCGTCCAGCTTTGTGAGTACAACGCCGGTAACCTTGGCGGTTTCCATAAACACCTTAGCCTGATTGATTGCGTTCTGACCGGTAGTAGCATCCAGAACCAGGAAGGTTTCGTGCGGAGCTTCAGGAATTTCGCGCTTAATAATGCGGTGAATTTTTTCCAGCTCGTTCATCAGGTTAGCCTTGTTATGCAAGCGTCCTGCAGTATCAATAAAGAGGATATCTGCCTTACGCGCAATCGCTGCCTTCATAGCGTCAAAGACAACTGCCGCCGGATCAGCACCTTCTGCATGGCGGATAACGTCGCAATGCGCACGCTCGCCCCAAATTTGCAGCTGCTCGCCTGCCGCAGCGCGGAAGGTATCGCCTGCTGCCAGAACAACCTTGTATTTGAACAAAGTGAAGTAATTTGCCAGCTTGCCGATAGTAGTAGTCTTGCCTACACCGTTAACGCCAACAACAAGAATAACCGTCGGCTTGGCACCGATACGTGTACGTTGGCCGCTGTCTGCCAGCATTTCTGCCATATATTTTTTCAAGAAAGGTATAACATCCTCGGTACCGCTGATTTCTTTCTTCTTCGCTGCTTTACGCACTGCGTCGATCAGCTTTTCGGTAGTTTTTACGCCTACGTCCGCAGACAGCAGAATCATTTCCAGCTCATCGAGAAAATCATCGTCAATCGCAGCAGACAGGCCTACAAGCTCCTGAATGCGGTCAGTAAAATTGCGTCTTGTTTTAGAAAGGCCTTCCTTTAAACGCTCAAAAAATCCCATTATTCATTCTCCTTTGCATTTATTTTTACGGATAATAGTTTAGAAACACCGGATTCTTCCATAGTTACGCCATACATGATATCAGCGCATTCCATCGTTCCCTTGCGGTGTGTAATCACGATAAACTGCGTGTTTCCTGCATAATCCCGCAGGAAATCGGCAAAACGCTGAATGTTGGCATCATCCAGAGGCGCGTCAATTTCGTCCAGAATGCAGAACGGCGAAGGCTGATAGCTCAAAAGAGCAAAGAGCAGTGCGATAACCGTCAGCGCTCTTTCGCCGCCGCTCATCAGATACAGGCTCTGCAGCTTTTTGCCGGGTGGTTGGACATCGATATCAATACCGGAATCCAGCAGATTATCCGGCTCTGTGAGACGCAGCACCGCCGTACCGCCGCCAAATATCTTGACATAGCATTGCGCAAAGTATTCGTTGATTTTGGCAAAGGCCTCCTTGAAGCGTTTGGTCATACCGCTGTTGATTTCTGCGATAACAGCCTCCAGATTTTCCTTTGCTATACACAAATCATTATATTGCTTACACAGGAATTCGCTGCGCTCCTTCACTGCGTTATATTCTTCAATCGCCGCCGCATTAATCGGTCCCAGGTCTGCAATCTGCAGTGTCAGACAGCTTTCCTGTTTTTGCAGCGCCGCCAGATCCATGGCCTGCAGCTCGGCAAAATCCTGACCGCGCGCCGCCGCCTCATCCAGCTGATAATCCTGCTGCAGCTGCTCACGAATATGGCCGCAGTTGCTTTCGTGCCGTGCCAAGTCCAGCTCTGTCTGCTTCAGCTGTGCTTCACTGTCATTCACCTGCTTGCGCAGTCCGGCAATCTCTTTTTCAATATCCTGCTGTTTATCAAGCAGGCTGCCGCGCTTCTGAGCAAAGTCATCCTTACCGCCCAGAATCTGCTGCAGTTGTGCCAACAGCTCATCGCTTTGCTGCTGCAGGCGTTGCTTTTGCACACCACAGTCGGCAATTTCCTGCTGTCTGCGCTCCTGCTCTTTTTGGTTGGCAGCAATTTCCTCCTGCAGCCGCAGTGTATCCTGGTCAAGTCTGTGCATAGCCTTGCTGATATCCTGCGTGCGTACGGCAGAGGTCTGCAGCGTAATTTTGGCATCCTGCAGCTGGTTATCCAATGCAGTAACCGCACTGCCGTATTTGGCGATTTCCTTCTTCAGGTTATCCAACAGCTCCTTGGCCTCGGTATCCTGTCCTTCGCGCTCGGCAACTGCCGCGCGCAGCTCCTTAACCTTATCACGGTTTGCCATATAGGCCGCAGTGATATTGCTGCGATCATCCAAAAGCAGCAGCAGGCGCTCATTATCGCGCGTTTTCTGTTGCTGTACCTGCTCCAGATTGAGCTTGAGCCTGTCGGCCTTAAGCTGCTGCTGACGCAGCTCTGCTGCCAATTGCTGCAGCTGCTCCTTTTGCTTGCCTTCGGTTTCTTCCAGCTCCTCCAGCTTTTCCTGCCAGCTGAGCATCTCGGCATGCAGCTGCTTCACCTGTGCTGCCGCCTGAGCAATTTCTACATTACGGCTCAAATAGCCTTCCTTATGCTTTTTACTGCCGCCGCTCATGCTGCCGCCGGCGTTTACCACATCGCCGTCAAGCGTAACTACGCGCAGACGGTAGCGTCCGGCCTTTGCTGCAGCCAAGGCAGCATCAATGTTTTCGGCAATCAGCACTCTGCCCAACAAGAAGCGGACAGCGTTTTCCGCCTCTGGCTTGAAGCCGATTAAATCAACCGCATAGCCAAGAATTCCCGGCAGCTTCGCCAGTGCTTCCTCCTCGCGGTTCGGGCCGCGACGCTGTACGGTATCCAGCGGCAGGAAGGTTGCGCGTCCGCTATTGGAACGCTTCAAATAAGCAATTGCTTCCTTCGCCGCATTGGCAGAGCGCATCACCAGGTTCTGCGCACCCTCGCCCAACGCTGTTTCGATAGCAGCGACATATTTATCTTCTACCTGCAACAGCTCCGCTGCCACGCCTACAACCTGCTCACGCCAAGGCTCCTGCGCCTTCAGCACCGCTTTGATGCCATAGCTGAAGCCCTCGTAGCTCTGCTGCAGACGCTTTAAGCTCTGCTCGCGTGTTTCGGCCGCCGTCAGCTGACGCTGGCACTGCTGCTGACTGCTGCGTACAGCCTGCAGCTCCTTTTGACCTGCATCATAGGCACTGCGCAGCTCCTCGCCCTTTTTGCGCACCAGCTCCATACCGTGAGCGCACTGCGACTGCTGCTCCAACAGGCTGCTGTACTGCTCCTGTGCCTGACGGTCCGCCGCCTCGGCTTCTTCTATACTTTTCTTCAAAGCCTCGCGGCGACGTGCGCGCTGCTCCTGCTCCTGTTCCAGATTATGCAGCTCGTTGCGTAGCTTAATCAGCTCCTGCATGCCGCTGAAGAACTGTGACTGCGCCTGCTCATCATTGCGCTTCGCCTCTTCCAGCTTAGCGCTCTGCTCGTCACGCTGCGCCTGCAGATGCTTCACAGCGCCATCGGCCACAGCATGTCTTTTTTCGACAGCATCAAACTCTGTTGCCAGCTCCTGCATTCTCGCTTCCTGCTCGCGCACCTGCTGCTCCAAACGCTCATTGCGCTGCACTAAGCGTTCGCTGGCCTTTTCGTTCTGGCTGACACGTTCATCCAAAACCTTTTGGTCACCGCGCAGCTTTTCCAAAGCAGTTTCGCGGTTTTTGATATCATCCTGTAATTTATTATAAGCCTCGGCCAGCTTATCCAGCTCCTGCTGTACCTGTACGGCCTCGGCCTGCATGCTGCCGACCTTCGCTGCCTGCTCGGAATAAGCACTTGCCGCCGCTTCTTTTTTCGCCTGCAGCTCATTGCCTGTTTCCTCCAGCGCATCCAAACGACGCAAAAGCACGGATAAACGGCAACGGCGCAACGCCTCGCTCAGCTCGTTGAACTGCTGCGTTTTGGCTGCTGCCTGCGCCAAAGGCTCTACCTGCGCATCCACCTCACTGCGGATATCGTTGATACGCGTAAGGTTATTGGCCGTATCATCCAGCTTGCGCACCGCATCCTTTTTGCGCAGACGGTACTTGGCAATACCTGCCGCTTCTTCAAACAGACTGCGTCTGTCCTCGGGACGGCTGTTTAAAACCTCATCAATTTTATTCTGGCCGATAATGGACATGGAGCCCTTACCAAGACCGGTATCCGCCATCAGGTCGATTATATCCTTCAGGCGGCAGCTTTTCTTATTAATCGCATATTCGCTTTCGCCGCTGCGGAAAATGCGGCGCGTCAGGCTTACCTGCTCAAAATCGAGCGGCAGTGTTCTGTCGCTGTTATCAAAATCAACGGTGACCTCTGCTACGCCCAACGCTCTGCGCTTGCCGCTGCCGGAGAAGATAACATCCTCCATTTTGCTGCCACGCAGATACTTGGCGCTCTGCTCGCCCAACACCCAACGGATGGCATCCGAAATATTGCTCTTGCCCGAACCGTTCGGTCCGACAACAGCAGTAATTCCCTTGTCAAAGGTCAATTCAGTTTTATCAGCAAAGGATTTAAAGCCATAGGTTGAAAAGGACTTTAAACGCACTAGAAATCACCCATTTTCTCTAAGTCAGTTATTATATCTTTTTATTGTATCATAAAATGCTGTTTTTTTACACCATGAAGAACTTCTCTTATGTTAAAAATTGCAAAATAACCCGCCAGCGCTCAGCCAAACCTTCAAGACGCAGGCGCGCGTTGGCAGGACTTGTGGACGGCAAATAGAAAACCTGCACCCGCTCAGGCAGTTTTTTGGCAAAATATTTTTTAAAGGCTGCAGCCGCCTTGCCTCCGTTGCACACTACCGCCTGCAAATGCGGCAGCTCGCTTACAAGCTCGATAACAGCATTCGGCGCTTCGTTTTTGATGTTGCTGTCCAAGCTGCCGTCACGCTCGCAATAGCCCAGCGTATCCCACAGCGCCAAGTGATGCTTATGCAGCAAAGCCTGCTTAACCGCGTAATTTTGCGGCACATCCTCATTTAAAAGCAGTGCCAGCAATCGCCAGAAGCGGTTTTGCGGATGCGCGTAATATTCCTGCTGCTCCAATGATTTTATCCCCGGCATAGAGCCGAGAATCAATATTCTGCTTTGCTCGTCCGCTATCGGTGCGAAGGATTTACATGTGGACATACTCTTATCTCATCTGCCTTATCTTGAATTATCTGCAGCGCAAGACCCGGGAAGTATTCCTCCCAATAGCGCAGGTTACAGCTTTTTTGCCCACGCAGCTTCGATTCCAGGCGTGCAGGGCAATATATAGTAATAGCGCCGCAGTCAGCCAACTTTTCTAATTTTGACGTCACTTCGGTGCGCAGCACTCTGCTTTTTACCAGCTCACCCATCGCCGGGTGAAACGGTCCAGCAAGGATATTCCCCGGCGTGCACAGCTCATCGTCAGGCTGCAGGCCGATGCGGATAACATTCACGCCTGCTTCCGTCAGTTCGCGGTAAACCCAGGCTGCCTGCGTCACGGCCTCCTCCTGCGTCAGCGGTACAAAACGCCCCGCCGCGTAGTCCGCAGCCAGCGGCGTACCCTTGATTACTAATAAAGGATAGATGCGTGCCACGTCAGGCTGCATTGCTATCGCTTTGCGTACTGTTTCCTGCACGCTGTCAAAGCTTTGCTCGGGCATGCCCACCATCAGCTGCAGGCCGACTTGAAAGCCGAAGCGTTTTAAAAGCGCCACCGCCGGCGCCACCTGCGCCGCCGTGTGTCCGCGCTCCGCTGCCGCCAGCACCCTGTCATCAAGCGACTGCACGCCCAGCTCCACCAAGCGCACCCCATGACACTGCAAAAGCTGCAAGCGTTCTTCATCTATATAGTCCGGGCGTGTGGAAAGGCGCACGCTACCGATAAAGCCTTCGGCCAGCAATGCGTCCGTCAGCGCCAAAAGCTCCTCCTGCAGCTCTAGGGGCAGGCCGGTAAAACTGCCGCCGTAAAACGCCGCCTCGTTGACCACGCTCGGACGCAGCCAGCTGCGCCAACGCGCAAGCTGCTCCTTGGCACCTGCGACAGCAGCCAGCTTCTGTCCGCTAATTGTCTTTTGGTTACAAAAAACGCATTGATGCGGACAGCCTGCATGCGGTATGAAAATCGGCAGAATAGACATAGATATCCCTTCTTTTGAACAAAAACACAGCTTTTATGTAAATTTTTCAGGAAAAAGCTAAATTAATGATAACTATTCCTATTGACATTATCCCCTATAGGGGGTTATTATAGTTTTGCAAGAAATTTAATAGGAATGTGGTGCAGCAATGAAATTATCTCATATGGAGTTTATAAAAACAAGTCTTCCCTTTACATTTTCTACAATGGCGGCCTCGCTTATGGGTGCTGTCGACACTGCAGTAGTCGGGCATTTGGGGAATTATACATACATTAACGCCGTTTCTTTAGGCGCAGTAATTTTCAGCACAGTCTATTGGCTTTTCGGCTTTCTGAAAATATCTACCAGCGGTTTTGCGGCACAAGCCTTAGGTCAGCATGATCGCAAGCTGCTTGCCGGTGCTTTTATCCGCGGAGTGCTTGCAGCCTTCGGCATCGGCCTGCTGCTCGTCATTTTGCAGGAGCCTATCTGGCGGACAGCTCTGCTGCTCTTCAATCCCGACGCAGCAACCAGGCCTATGTTAGAGCAATATTATCGCATGCTCATTTGGATTATGCCGCTGACGCTCGTTTTCCAGACTGCACAGGGATGGTTTGCCGGCACGCTGCATGTACGTATCGCTGTACTCACCGCACTTGCCAGCAACATCATCAACCTGCTGCTGGACGTGCTTTTTGTCATTGTATTGCATTATGAGGTAACCGGCGTTGCTGCTGCCACCTGCATCGCCAATATTACCGGCTTTTTAGCTATTCTGTACTTTTATGCCAAGCATAAGCCCCTGCCGCTGACAGCAGTTCCGCTGCGAAAAATCTTTTCCGGTCCCACTTGCCGCCAGATGCTGCAATGCGGTTCGCATCTCACCGTGCGTATGTTCTGCATGATTATCATGGTCAACAGCTTTATGCATCAAAGCTCAGCCTTCGGCGGCGAGCTTTTGGCCGCTAATTCTATTCTTTTCCAGATCCAATTCATCATGGGTGATATTCTGACCGGCCTTTCGCAGGCAGGTGCCATCTATTCCGGCATTGCCTTCGGCGAGCATGACCGCTCCATGCTCAATGATACGCTGCGCATCAGCTTCATCTGGGCCATCGGCTTCGGCCTGCTGCAGACTGTCGGCTATTATTGCTGTCGTCACGCCATTCTTGGCTGCTTCACCAATCTGCACAGCGTCATTGCCACAGCGCAACAGTACGATTTGTTCATAGCCTTCTTCCCGCTTATCAGCGCGCTTGGCATCGTCTACTACGGCGTCTTCAATGGTGCGCTCTACACCAGGCCTATCTGCATCTCCATGCTGCTGACCGCAGGCTGTTACCTTACCGCCTACTTTACGCTTATCCCGCTTTACGGCAACATCGGCCTGTGGCTGGCCTTCCTCATCTTCTATATTGCCCGCAGCAGCTTTTTACTGTTCTTCGTTCCCAAGCTGCAGCAAAGAGTAGCTTTGGTCTAATCTCAAACATGACTGCACGTTCTTAACGTGCAGTCTTTTTTTAGCGCAGATATTGGTCAATAGCCGCTTCAAAATCTTCCAGACTTTTGCTGCCCTCACCCTTTTCGATAGCGTGCAGAATGCAATGCTCCAGATGGTCCTTCAAAATAACCTTGGCCGTATTATCCAGCGCCTTGCGCACCGCAGCTATCTGAATCAGCACCTCAGAGCAATCCCTGTCGTTATCTACCATAGTCTTGATAGAACGCACATGGCCTTCAATGCGTGCCAGGCGGTTGACAACTTTCTTCTTATTAGGATGGTTGTGAGCGTGTGCATGAGCTTCCTGCAGAGCCTGCTGCTTTTTATCATCCTGCTGATTTAGCTCCGCCTGCCTGCGCACATATTCCAATAAAGATTTTTCCTCTGCCATTACTGTCACCAACCTTATCTCTACATTATTAAAAGGGAGCGCACTAAACACGCTCCCTCATTTTATTCCGCTGCCTGTGGCGTCAAAATGCTTTCGATTACCAAAGCAACACCGTCATCATTATTGGATGCCGTAATGATTTTTGCATTCTGCTTCACGCTGTCCTTAGCATTGGCAACAGCAACGCCGATACCGGCATTGGCAATCATCTTCACATCGTTATTGGAATCACCGATGCACATAATTTCCTGCGGTTGTACGCCGTAGCTTGCAGCTACGCTCTTAACCGCCTCCCATTTGTTGACACCGGGCTCCATCAGCTCCAGGAAATTGTCTTTGGAGCTGGTAACATCCAGCTTGCCGGCAAAATCCTCTTTGAACTGCTGCCATACATCGGCAAATTCCTCGCTCTTGGTCATTACCAGAATCTTGTACGGTTCTTCATCCGTATGATACAGTGCATCACCGATAGCAGTCGTCTGAATACCGCTGATTTTGGTATACATGCGGGAACAGTCATTCTCCTGCTTAATCAAAATACTGTCACCCACATAAAGCTGCAGGTAATAGCCCTTCTCGCGGCAGTACGCCAGTACCTCGTTGGCTGTAGGCAGCTTCATCTTGTGCTCGTAATAAACCTTACCGCTCAGGCTGCCCTTAACGAGAGCGCCGTTATAGGTAACCAGCGGCACATCAAGGCCCAGCTTTTGCGCATAGGGACGCACGGAAACGTACATTCTGCCCGTGGCAATCAAAAAAATCTTGCCTGCGTCCAGTGCCTTTCTGATAGCTGCCTCATTACGCGGAGAAATTTGGCAGTCCTTATTTAAAAGTGTATCATCCATATCGCTGGCAATCAACTTAATTTCCATGCTCAACCTGCTCCTTTAACATCAATTTATCCAACACAATAGCGGCTGCCGGATAAAGCAGCAAAAGAAAAATACCGTGCATAATGCCAAAGTTAAGGTCATAACCCGGCAGCATGCGGCAAACGGTTACGGCACCCTCCATGGAAAAGGCAGCCATCACCAGCATAGCCTTTATGCAATCATTTCTGCGCTGCGCAAGCTCCTGCAGCCTTGTCAGCAAAAACTGCTTGTCGACAATAACATGCATCAGCTTCAGGCCCAGGCACATAAAAGCGCCTTCGATAAAGGAACCTGCCACCAGACCGCCCAGGGTAACAACCTGCAGCATACCGGTTACATATTCACAAAGGAAAAAAATGACGCTCAGCGTCAGCCACATTGTAGCTAAATTATACATTGTTTTCTTCAAATTAATCACCAAGATACATTATAACACAGACAGCCGTCAAATTACACCAGGCGTCTGATATTTTATGATGCTCTTAAGCATATTTTGCAAGTATTTCTGCATATTTTGTGGTAAAATAAATTTATTAACGTAAGCAGACAGCATTGTCTGTACGAAAGGAGCAGTTTATATGAAGCGCAGTGATAAATTCCGCCAGGCTAACCGTGAAGCTCTGGCTACCGTTATCGCCACCATCGCCGTCATCATCTTCTGGTGCCTGACAGGCTTTGGACTCGCAGACAGCGATATTACCTTTTGGCATACACCTCTTTGGGTTTGGGGCGGCTGTGTCGGCACCTGGCTCTTTGCCATCGCTGTTACCGTTTTCCTGACTAAGAAGGTATTTGTCAACTTTGATTTGGATGACAGCACGGAGGATAAACAGCATGAGTAGTATTGTAAACATTTTACCCGCACTGGCCTTCCTGCTGATTCTGTTGAGCATCAGCGCCTATATCCAGCGCACGTCAAAAGAAAACAGGCAAAAGGATTTCGCCAAGGATTACTTCATCGGCGGCCGTACTCTCGGCGGCTTTGTGCTGGCTATGACCACCGCTGCCACCTACAGCAGCGTAAGCACCTTCGTCGGCGGTCCGGGCGTAGCCTGGGTTATCGGCTACGGCTGGCTGTACATGGCCATCGTACAGGTAGTCGTTATCTTCCTCGTCTTGGGCGTGTTCGGCAAAAAAATTGCCCTCATCGCGCGCGAAATTGACGCCGTAACCGTCATTGACGTACTGCGTGCCCGCTATCATTCAGACTTTCTGGCGAACATGGCCGCCGTTGTTATTGTCGCCTTCTTCTGCGCCACTATGGTGGCACAGTTCGTCGGCGCTGCCAAGCTCTTCGAAGCAGTAACCGGCTTTTCTTACCTCACCGGCCTCACGATGTTCGGCCTAATTGTTGTCATCTACACCACTATCGGCGGCTTTAAGGGCGTTGCCGTTACCGACGCCTGCTGCGCCATCGCCATGATCGTCGGCCTGTGCATCCTCATGGGCGGCATGATGCACACAGGCGGCGGCTTCAACAAAATCATGAGCTACATCAGCACGCAGCACCCCGATATGCTGGAGCCGCTTTCCCGCGGCAAAATGCCGATTTCTCTGTATATCAGCCAATGGCTGCTCGTCGGTATCTGTACGCTGTCGCTGCCGCAATCTGTTGTCCGCGGCATCAGCTACAGGGATACCAAGGCGTTGCACAATGCTATGATTATTGGCACCATTGTCATAGGCGCTATGACGCTTGTCGCAACCTGGATCGGTGTCATCAGCAAAGGTATTCTTACCGGACCTATTACAGCCTACGGCAACAGCGTTGATAACATCATGCCTATCGCCATCGTGCAAAGCCTCACTCCCTTCTGGGCCGGCGTCATTATCATCGGACCGATTGCAGCAACCATTTCCACCGTATCCTCGCTGCTGCTTTCCTCGTCCTCCTCTATCGTTAAGGACGTTTACATGAACATCAAGGGCAAGCGCGAAGAACAGCTCAGCAATAATCAGATTCGCCTCTACAGCCTGGGCGTGACAATTATTCTCGGCCTTTTGGTTTATGCCATTGCCATAAAACCGCCAAGCGTTATCTGGCAGATTAATATGTTTGCCTTCGGCGGTCTGGAAACAGCCTTCTTCTGGGTACTGATTTTCGGTCTTTTCTGGCCCAAGGCCAACAAATACGGCGCTATTGCAGCCATGGGCGGCGGCGTTATCATCTACTGCCTGGCTATGGTCTTCAAAATTAAGGTGCTCGATCTGCATCAGATTGTGCTTGGCATCGGTCTTTCCTTGCTGTGCTTCTTCATCGGCAACAGCTTCGGCAAGACAGCTGATGAAAAAACACTGCGCATTTTCTTCCCCGAAAAATTTGACGACGAAAAATAAATAAAGCCGCATATTATTCCAATATCCCAAAATCAAAATCTCTGCTTACGGTGTTTGCAAGCACCTTGGCAGAGATTTTTTATGCTCTGTTTTCTTTATAAAATTAAGTATCTGGCAATATTTACCTATGATCTTCTTGCATTTAACAGACGCTGCTGATTAATTTCCTCATAGATAAAATTTTCTCAATGCTGACACTCCTGTCATTTATATCCGCCTTATTCTTATTTACAAAAAGGACAAATAGTTTTCATTGAGTAATCATGATTATCCATTGACATAGAATATTATTTTCTGCTATCTTAAAGATATAAGCAGTTCTCAGCCACTCACCCCACGATACAGGAAGGAGCGTGCCGTCATGCTAAAAAAATCTGTCATTATTCTCGCAGGAATGTTGCTTTTAATTACCAGCTGCTTTGCCAACACACGTATACAACAATCTGCTAAACAACAACTAATCCCCAAGGTCAAGGAGGTCACAATTATGGATTTTTCCCAAGAAAAAGAAAACGTTATCTATCTTGCAGGAGGCTGCTTCTGGGGATTGGAAAAACTTATGCAATCCATACCTGGCGTAATCGATGCCCAAAGCGGTTATGCCAACGGCACAGGCAAAGCAGATGCCAAGTATCAGACAATCTTGGGCGGGAAAACCGGTTTTCGCGAAACCGTGCGTGTTGAATACGATCCGGCAAAGGTAAGTCTTGACCATCTGCTCTTGGCATATTTTTACGTTATTGACCCAACAGTCCTCAACAAACAGGGTAATGATACCGGAACACAGTATCAGACTGGCATCTACTATACCAATACACAAGTGCAGGCTGTCGTAGAACGTATCGTGGAACTGGAACGCGGTCGTCATAAGGTATTTGCAGTCGAAGTCGGACCACTGAAAAACTATTATCCGGCAGAAGAATATCATCAGAACTATCTTGATAAAAATCCGGGCGGATACTGCCACATATCGCCTGCCAAAATCAAACTGCTCAGCAGTTTGAAAATTGATGCCGGTGCCTACAAAAAACCTGCTGCCGAAACTATACGCGATAAGCTTACCGCAGAACAATTTCAGGTAACACAGCAAAACGGTACCGAACGACCGTTCCACAACGAATTCTGGGATAAATTTGCCAAAGGCATCTATGTTGATATCGTAACCGGCGAACCGCTCTTTTCTTCAACCGACAAATATCAGAGCAGCTGCGGCTGGCCCGCCTTTACCAAGCCTATTGAAGCACCTTTGCTAGTCGAACGCAAGGATACAAGCTATGGTATGGTACGCACCGAAGTGCGCAGCCGCAGCGGTGATTCGCATTTGGGCCATGTTTTCACCGGTGACCGCGAATCACCCAACGGTGTACGTTACTGCATCAACAGTGCTTCCCTGCGCTTTATCCCCTACGAACAGATGGAAGCCTAAGGCTATGGCTATCTGTTGTACCTTTTCAAATAATACTCTCTAATCAGGCATCATATGACTTCGATAATTTCTACACCCTTGTACGAACATAACCGTTTAAAAATTTCTATTAAATCCTCACGGTATTGATTATAAATGATTTTTCGTCTATACTTAGGTGTAAAGACTATATGATATTTGCATACCCATTTTGAATACGATAATTCGTTAGTTTTATTTGCCATTAATACGTCATTCCTTTCTTTGCAATAGTGACTTGAACACTTACTATTGTATATCGGAATGACGTTTTTTTGTATAACAAGCAATGCGTACCCGCATAGCGGGTGGTTCTGTGTGAAGCACTCTCTCATTTCTTTGAAAAGAATCTCGATAGCGCTCCACGGACTAAAGCCACATAAAAAAAGTCCGCCCTTGCGGACGGACTTTTCAGCATAAACCGGATTATTTACGGATACCCAGTTTAGCAATGATTGCACGATAGCGCTCGATGTCTTTGCTAGCCAGGTAGTTCAGCAGGCCACGACGTTTACCTACCAGTTTCAGAAGGCCACGACGGGAATGATGATCTTTTTTGTGCTCTTTCAGATGCTCGGTCAAATATTTGATGCGTTCGGTCAGAACTGCGATTTGTACCTCAGAAGAACCGGTGTCACCTTCATGACGTGCGTTTGCCAGAATTACTGCTTGTTTAGCTTCGCTAGTTAACATTGTTTGTTTCCTCCTAAAATTTCAAATTGCCATAAGCGTAGCAGCCGTTGGAGAATCGAACTGCCAGGCCTTGGTTCAAATACTATGATAGTATACCATATCTTGCCACTGTATAGCAAGTATTTTGTAAAGATTTTTATACAAACAGCTTTAATTTACCGCAATGCCGCTTCGCAGTCATGCTTATCCTGTGCCAGCTGCTGCTTGAGCTGCTCAATGCCGGCAAATTTTACTTCACCGCGGATGCGCTGCACAAACTGCACTGTGAGCTGCTTACCGTAAAGGTCACCGGTAAAATCAAAGATATTCGTTTCCAGACGCGGTTGGGCAACATCGCCAAAGGTCGGATTGTAACCAATATTGGCCATGCCGTGATAGCTTTTGCCGTTGACAATCACCCGCACAGCGTAAACTCCCCCCAGAGGAACCGCAACATGTGCATCCTCCAGCTCAATATTGGCCGTAGGATAACCAAGCAGTCTGCCACGCTCGTTGCCGTGCGCCACCGTGCCACTGATGCTGTAGCTGCGCCCCAGCATTGCTGCTGCCTCTGCTACCTCACCGGCAGCAATCAGATGACGGATAGCGGTGCTGCTGATAACGGTTGCACCCTCGCTTACCAGCTCGCGCACAATCAGCTCAAAGCCCATAGCCTTGGCAGAAGCAGCCAGCGTATAGACAGTTCCCTGTCCGCGGCAGCCGTAGGTGAAGTTGGCACCGACTACCAGACAGCTGTAATCAAGCTGCTGCAGTCGCTGCAAAAACTCCTGCGGCGAAAGATCTGCTACCTGCTGATTAAAGGGAATGTCCACCAGCACATCCACGCCAAGCTGCTGCAAAAGCTCCTGCTTTTGCGCACCTGTTATCAGCGCCGGCGGCACCATGCCCGGACGAATCCATTCAAAGGGATGGTTGCTGAAGGTAAATACCGCCAGCTGCGAATTACATTCATGCGCTTTCTCCCTTGCGGTTTCAATTACATCAAGATGACCGCGATGCAAACCGTCAAAGGTACCCAATGCTACCACACAGGGAGCGGAAAATTTATGCAGTTGTTCTAAAGAAGTAATAATCTCCATGCTTATTCCTCTGGCATCGGGTAATGCTCTAAGATTTTTTCTGCCTGCAGGCGCTCCTGCTCACAGCGGACGATGCCTAAGAATTCATCCCCCGGCCCCAGCAGTACGTATCTGCCGTCGGCAGTCTGCGCCACCGTGGTGCGTACACCGTTAGTGATACGCGCCGCCTGACGCGCGTTCACCTTGAGCTTAGGCAGCTCGGCAACGGCAGTCAGCGGCTCTGCGGCACAGGCTTCGGGATTCTCCGCGATTTCCTGCAGCGTGCAGGCCTTGTCAATCGTGTAGGCTCCCACCTGCGTGCGCAGCAAAAAGCTCATCGTACCGCAGGTTCCCAGCGCCATCGCCAGGTTCTCGCCCAGAACGCGGATATAGGTACCCTTGGAGCAGGCCACGCGCACAGTAAAGCTGTTTGCCGTATAATGCAGAAGCTCCAGCTTATAGATCTCAATCGGACGTGCGGTGCGTTCCACCTCTACGCCCTGACGTGCCAGCTGATACAGCTTTTTGCCGTTGATTTTGATTGCCGAATACATCGGCGGCAGCTGCAGCTGCTTGCCGGTAAATTGCGCCAGCACCGCTTCTAGCTCCTGTTTGCCGAATGCAGGCACAGGCATCGTTTTGACAACCTCACCGCTGTCATCGCCGGTAACTGTCTGCGCACCCAGCGTAAATTCGGCAATATATTCCTTGCGGCCTTCCACAGCGAACTCCAGCAAACGGGTCGCACTGCCCGCAAAAACAGGAAGAACTCCTGCCGCGTCAGGGTCAAGAGTTCCCCCATGTCCGATTTTCTTTGTGTTAAGCACGCGCCGCAAAAAGCCGATAACATCGTGCGATGTCATCTGTGGTGGTTTTAATACATTAAAAATTGCGTCCATATTAAACCAATTTGCCCAATGCTTCCAGCAGCTGAGTGCGAGCCTCCTCTACCGGTGCATAAATCGTACAGCCTGCTGCCCGCAGATGACCGCCGCCGCCGAAGGCTACAGCCACAGCGGATACGTCAACGCTCTTGGAGCGCATGCTCACGCGCGTTACCGCCGGCTCAACGGCCTTGAACATAATAGCTACGTCAACGCCCTCAATATAGCGCGGGTAGGACACAAAGCTGTCGGTCTGGACATCCTTGTCATATAAATCGTTGGTAATTGTGAGATAAGCAATTTTGCCTTCATAAGCGAAGGTCAGCGAAGGCAGTACCTTGGCCAGCATCTCTACCGTATCACGGGAACGCACGTCCAGTGCATCGCTGATTTCGTTAGGCTGCACGCCGTATTCCAGCAGCTTGGCAGCATTACGCATAGTTTTCGGCGTAGTGTTGGCATAGCGGAACGAACCGCAGTCTGTGCTGATTGCTGTATAAAAGCAGGTAGCAATTTCCTTATCAAAGGGCCATTGCATAGCCATGAACAAATCGCACATTACCTCGCCCACGGCTGCTGCCTTGGCATCCAAGTAGAGATATTCGGCAAAGCGTTCGTTGGAAATATGGTGGTCGATGTTCAGCAGTATTTTTGCTTCTACAACCTCGGACACCAGACCAATACGGTCAAAGGAGCTGGCATCAATAACTACCAGCAAATCCGTCTGCAGCTTGCTGCCCTCTACCGGGCGTTCACACAATTTAATACCGGGAATAAAGCTAAAGCTTTTATTGATAACGTCATCACAGAAAACAGTAACCTGCTTGCCCTGTGCCAGCAAAAAGCGTGCCAGTCCCAAAGTGGAGCCCAGGGTGTCACCATCCGGGCTTACATGGGTGCACAGCACGATTTTTTCTGCCGCCAGCAGCATAGCGCCTGTTTCCTGCAGGCTAAGCTCCTTACTCATGCTCTGCTTCCTCGGCTGCAGGCTTTTCTTCCTGCTTAATCTTATCTAAGATGCTCTGAATATGCGCACTGTATTCTGCGGAGGTATCCTTCTGCAGAATCAGGGTTGGTGCAAAGCGCAGGCGGATACGTTTGGCGATTTCCGTACGCATAAAGCCTAATGCCTTGTTCAGAGCCTTCCAGGTTTCATCCTGTTTATCCTTGGGACCATACATGCTGATGAAAATCTTGGCATAGCTCATATCATCTGTCAGCTCCACGCCGGTTACGGTAACAAACTGAATACGCGGATCCTTGACATCATGCAGCAGCATTTTGCTGATTTCATGCTTGATGGCCTCTTGTACTTTTTCTACTCTAAGTCTTGCCATTTTCTTTTCCTCTATAATATAGATACAGACTGACGTACAGGCAGCAGCTGCGGGGAATGCGGCTTTTGCGGCCGGCATTCCTGCGCAATGTGCCTTATGCGGCAGACTATTCTACTGCGATTTCTTCCATGTCGTATACTTCAAAGATATCGCCCTCTTTAAGGTCGCTGAATTTCTCTAAAGTGATACCACATTCAAAGCCTTGGGCAACTTCCTTCACATCGTCCTTGAAGCGGCGCAGAGATTCGATAACGCCTTCGTGAACTACGATGCCGTCACGGACAACACGAACCTTGGAGCTGTTGGTAACCTTGCCTTCAACTACATAGCAGCCGGCAATCTTCAGCTTGGAAATAGTAATCAGCTGACGGATTTCTACACGGCCTTGAATAACCTCTTTGAATTTAGGAGCAAGCATACCCTTGATAGCAGCCTCAACGTCGTTGAGTGCGTCGTAAATTACACGGTAGGTGCGTACGTCAACCTTCTCGGTTTCGGCAGCCTTACGCGCGTTAGCGTCAGGACGAACGTTAAAGCCGATAATCAGTGCGTTGGCAGCGGATGCCAGCATTACGTCGGACTCGGTGATAGCGCCTACGCCTGCATGGACAACGGCAACCTTAACCTCATCGTTTTTGATTTTCTCCAGGGATGCCTTCAATGCTTCGATGGTACCCTGAACGTCAGCCTTAACAACGATGTTCAGCTCTTTGATTTCGCCTTCTTTAATGCGTTGGAACAGGTCATCCAGAGAAACCTTGGAGTTCAGCTTGATTTCCTCTTCCTTCTTCTTAGCGATACGTTTTTCGGCAACGCCGCGGGCAGTCTTTTCATCGGTGCTGTCCAGAATATCGCCGGCAGCCGGTACATCGTTCAGGCCCAGTACCTCTACAGGGGTAGAAGGCAGAGCCTTCTTAACTTTTTCGCCACGGTCATTAATCATTGCACGAACCTTACCATAGGAGGTGCCGGCAATAATGGTATCACCGATATGCAGAGTACCGCGTTGTACCAGGACAGTAGCAACCGGGCCACGGCCTTTATCCAGCTGTGCCTCGATGATGGTGCCGTGAGCAGGCAGATTCGGGTTAGCCTTCAATTCCTGCATTTCAGCAACCAGCAGAATCATTTCGAGCAGGTCGCTGATGCCGGTTTTCTGATGTGCGGACACCGGTACCATGATGGTGTCGCCGCCCCAATCCTCAGGAATGAGCTCATGCTCTGCCAGCTGTTGTTTAACGTGATCCGGATTTGCGCCCGGACGGTCGATTTTATTGATAGCTACAATGATAGGTACCTTTGCGGCCTTAGCATGGTTGATAGCCTCGATGGTCTGCGGCATTACACCGTCATCTGCTGCTACAACCAGAATTGCAACGTCGGTTACCTGTGCGCCGCGGGCACGCATAGCTGTGAAAGCTTCATGGCCCGGGGTATCCAGGAATACAATCTGCTTGCCCTGGTAGTTTACCTTATAAGCACCGATGTGCTGGGTAATACCGCCGGCCTCGCGGGAAGTAACGTTGGTTTTGCGTATAGCGTCCAGCAAGGAGGTTTTACCATGGTCAACGTGGCCCATAACGGTAATAACCGGCGGACGCGGAACGCGTTTTTCAGGCGGATCGTCAACCTCGGGAATCTCTGTCGGATCCTCTTCCGGAGCCTTCTGGCCAACTTCTACGCCGAAGTTGTCGCCGATAAGCTGTGCGGTATCGAAATCGATATCCTGGTTGATGGTAACCATTACGCCCAGCATAAACAGAGCCTTGATTACTTCATTAACCTCACGCTTAATGAGCTTGGAAAATTCCTGTACATTGATGGATTCGCCGATTTCAACGTAGGTCGGACGAACGATTTCTACCGGAGCCTGTTGTTGCTTCGGTGCGGGCTTCTTGCCGCCGCGGTTTATCGGCATCTGATGGCCGGCGCTGCGGTTTGGACGGCTTTCGCGGGTAGCGTAGCTGCCCTTAATCTGCAGCTTGTTGTCCTTACGGCTCTTGCCTGCGTTGCGACCGCCCTGACGGTTATCGCGACCGCCTTCGCTGCGACCGCTACTGCGGCCTTCGCTGCGGCCACCGCTAACCTGTGCACGGCTTTCGCCATGTACGCTCGTGCCCTGCTGGCTCTTAGGACCTACAAAGATACCGCCCTGGCGTTGTTGGCCGTTGCGGTTACCCTGACGGTTGCCCTGACCGCCCTGCTGACCGTTGCGGTTTTGCGGACGCCCTTCGTTACGGCCGCCTTGGCGGTTGCCCTGCTGGCCACCGCGGTTTTGCTGCGGGCGGCCTTCGTTGCGGCCACCCTGACGATTTTCGTTACGCCCTTGTTGAGCGTTGTTGTTATTGCGTTGATTTTGTTGCTGATTTTGTTGCATATTCCTCTGTCCGTTATTCCTATTCATATTGTTATCGTTTCTTTTAGCTGTATCCTGCGGACGCGCAGGAGCAGCCGGTTTGCTGACATCACGTTTTTCCGTCTTCGCCGGTTTGGGCGGTTCTGGTTTTTTATCGTATGCTTTACGGATAACAGACATAGCCTTGTCATCAGCTGCACTAAAATTAGTTTTTTCGATATTATTTTTCTTCAACAGGTCAATGACCTCATTTACCGGTTTGCCATAATCCTTGGCAACCTCATATATTCTTTTATTACCCATTCATCCACCTCCAGACCAGATAATAAGAAGCAGATTCATCTGCGAAGCTCGCGCAAGCTGCGCAGACAACTGTGATTTAAATCATTATTTTTTCAGCAGCATGTTGGCAAAATTCGCATCGGTAATAGCCACAGCTATTCTAGGTCCTTTGCCGATCGCATAGCCCAGCTCATTGCGCGTCAACAGCTCAATGACCTGCACGCCTGCCATCTCTGCCAGGAAATAAATTTCCTTTTTTGAATTAGGGGCAGCATCTTGTGCCAAAACAAGTACCTTGACCTTGCCGCTTTTTAAGGCAGCACGCACAGCTACATCACCGGAAGCGGTTTTGCCGGCTTTTTGCGCCAACCCTAAAGCAAAAGCAACATTATTGCCTGCCATGCTCGAAATCCTCCAGCAGCTGCTTGAGTACATCCTCGCCGATAGGTCTCTCCAAAGCGCGCTCCAGACGTTTCTCCTTTACGGCCTTGGTAATGCATTCCTTATCGGGGCAGACATATGCGCCGCGTCCGTTCTTCTTGCCGGTGAGGTCAAGGCTGACCTCGCCCTCAGGTGAACGTACAACGCGCAGCAGAGCCTTTTTATCCTTCATTTCATTGCAGCCTAAGCATTTACGCTGCGGAACTTTTTTAACCTTCATCATGCTTCTTCCACGGGAGCAGGCTCAACAGCAGCCTCTTCGGCAGCCTGAGTTTCGCTCTTAATATCAATTTTCCAGCCGGTCAGCTTAGCAGCCAGGCGGGCATTTTGGCCTTCCTTGCCGATAGCCAGGGACAGCTGGTAATCCGGTACGACAACGCGGCAGATTTTGTCTGCTTCGTTAACGTTTGTCTTGACAACCTTTGCCGGGCTCAGAGCATTGGCAACATATTGTGCCGGATCTTCACTGTATTTTACAATATCAATCTTTTCACCGCGCAACTCGTTAACGATAGTCTGTACGCGCATGCCCTTGTGGCCTACGCAGGCACCTACCGGATCAACATTGCTGTCAGCGGTATATACGGAAATCTTGGAGCGCATACCGGGCTCGCGGGCAACAGATTTGATTTCAACAACGCCGTCATGGATTTCCGGAACCTCCAGCTCAAACAGGCGCTTCAGCAGGCCGGGATGAGTACGGGAAACCATAATCTGCGGTCCCTTGTTGGTGCGCTTAACCTCAACAATATAGGTTTTCATACGCTCATGGTATTGGTAGATTTCACCGGGAATCTGCTCGTTCGGAGTCAGCACGGCTTCAACCTTGCCCAAATCGATATAAACGTTTTGGTTTTCCATGCGCTCGATAATACCGGTAACGATATCATTGGCACGGCTTTGGAAGCGTTCATATACCTGTCCGCGCTCTGCCTCACGGATACGCTGTACAACAAACTGCTTAGCGTTTTGGGCAGCAATACGGCCGAAGTTTTTCGGAGTAACCTCAACCTCTACGATATCGCCTGCAAGATACTGCGGGTTGATTGCCTGAGCATCCTCCAGAGTCATTTCGTTAATGCCGTCAGCCTCGCCTTCAACTACAGTGCGCTGAGCATATACATGGATTTCACCGGTTTCTTTATTCATTTCAACACGGACATTCTGGTTTGTGCCGGTGTTCTTCTTGTAAGCAGCAACCAAAGCGTCATCAACAGCCTGGAACAAAAGCTCGGGGTCAATACCCTTTTCCTTTCCTAATTCCTGGATTGCTGAGATAAAATCTGCGTTCACTTAATAAGCCTCCTATTTCTTAAATTAAAAGTCTATATGCGGTCTGATATTCGCAATCAGCCTACGTTCAATGCGGTCAGGATTTTTGAATTCCTTGCCTTTAATAATCTTTTTAACCTGTACAGCTTCGTCATCATGTGCTACCAGAATACCGGTCAGATTTTTCATTCCCTCCCACGGAGTATAGAACATAATGTCAACCTTGGTGCCGTAGGCAGCTTCAAAGTCCTTGTCCTTCTTCAGCGGACGGTCAATGCCCGGAGAAGAAACCTCCAAAAAGTATTTGTCGGGAATAGGATCCTCTGCATCCAGAATCTCCGTCAGCTTTTCGCTCACCATCTGGCAGTCATCAATTTCAACTCCACCAGGCTTATCGAGAAAAATCCGTAGGTACCAGTCCTTTTCACGCACATATTCTACATCAACCAGAGTAAGTCCGGTATCCTGCAGAAGGGGGTCTACCATTGCGGTAATCAGTGCTTCAACTTCTTTTGCCTGCATCATTTTCACCTCCATATTAAGTTTTTCTTTCTGTATTAACCTTGCGGCCAACACCTGCCTCTGCCGCAAATGCGTCAGAAACATCATAATAAGCGGAAAGAGCGGGCTTTAAACCCACTCTTTCACAAGTCATACTTATTTTGGCTATCCTTATTATAGCATCTGTTGACAAGTCTTGCAAGTAGCTTACGCTATATCTAGTTATTATATGTTAAATTTTATACAGAAAAATGCTAAATCGCCACGTAAAATGTATACACTATGCTTTCCCTTGTCAGTGGCAAAAATATCTGCTACAGTAATATAGTAAACAGATAGAGATTGTGGAAAAAGTGTCAGTTTGGACAAGGGCGCTTTATCGACAAGCTTTTTATGAAAGGTGGTATTTTTTATGTCCTATAATTTTGATGCTGCTGTTTCTCCCTTTATTAAAGCACTGCCTACCTCCGGTCTGGCAAAGTTTCTTGATATTATGGCCGCTAACCCCAACATCGTGCCTCTCAGTGTAGGCGAACCCGATTTTGATATTCCGCAGGCTGTCAAGGATGCCGAAATCAACAGCATCTGCGAAGGCAAAAGCTGCTACACTCCTACGCTCGGCCTTTTGGAGCTGCGCGAGGCAATTGCGGATGATATCCATAAAAACTACGGCGTTAAATACGATCCTAAAACCGAAATCATGGTAACCGTCGGTGTCAGCGAAGCACTGTACACCACTATTACTACCATTATGCATCCCGGTGACGAAATTATTCTTCCCGAGCCCTGTTACGTTGCCAACAAGGTCTGCGTTATTCTGGCAGGCGGCAAGCCCGTTTCCGTAGAAACTTATCAGGAAAACGGCTTTGTGCCCACCATTGAAGATCTGGAAAAGGCTGTTACGCCCAAGACCAAAGCTATTATGCTTGGTTATCCCAATAACCCGACCGGCGCTATTATGAGCAAGGAGCAGATTAAGGCTATCGGTGATTGGGCTGTAAAGCATGACCTGATTGTCATCAGCGACGAGCTTTATGCTCATCTTACCTATGGTGGCAAAACGCACACCATGTTCACCTCCTTCCCAGAATTCCGCGACCGCACCATCATTTTCAACGGCTTCTCCAAAGCCTACGCTATGACAGGCCTGCGTCTTGGCTATATCATGGCACCGGCAGCAATCATCAACGCTATGAACATCCTGCATCAGTATGTTGTGCTCTGCCCCAACGTTACAGCACAGTACGGCGCGATTGCGGCACTGAAATACTGCCGTCAGGACGTTGACAATATGGTTGCCGAATACAGCCGCCGCCGTCAGATTATGATTGACGGCTTCCACAAGATGGGTTTGCCGCTGTATGAGCCCAAAGGCGCCTTCTATGTTTTCCCCTGCATCAAGGAAACCGGCCTTTCCAGCATGGAATTTGTTGAAAAGCTGCTGGAGGAGCAGGAAGTTCTCGTAATCCCCGGCAACATCTTCGGTGCCGGCGGCGAAGGCTATATCCGCTGCTCCTATGCTTACAGCGAAGAAATCCTGCATAAGGCGCTGGAGCGCATCGCCCTCTTCGTAACGAAATACAGAAATCTGAACAAAGCGAAATAACTGTTATGCTGGCTCCTTATTAGACAAGCTGATTTGCTGAGGAGTATAATATAAACAGCTAATAAAATATTAGCCGATGATTTTGGTATTTATCTAATCCCTTCCACTTCGTCTCACTCCTTCCGTGAGACACAAGGCAGAAAAAAACACGGTGCATAATGCCCGTGTTTTTTTCTTTTGCATCGGTATAATCATCTTCTTAAACTCGATATTTCTCCCGGAAAATTAAAGCTGCCAGCCCCGGCCTAAACCGGAGACGGCAGCTTTTTGCATAAAAGCATCTGCGTATAATTTTTATCTTAAGTTAAAGCTTACCGCACGCGTAACGCGACAGCGTGCGTTCTGACCGTACTTATCTTTGGCAGGACTGAAACGCCATTTGTTGACCGCAGTTACAACGCTGCTATCCATAGCGCTGTTGCCGGAGGAACCGACTACCGTTACATCCTCTACACTGCCGTCGGCACCTACCAGAATACGTACCGTTACCACACCGGTAGCACCGCTGTTGCGTGCGGACGCAGGATATACAGGCGCAACCTCGCGCAGCAGGCGTGGCGGTTTTACCGGCACACCGCGTGAACGACCCCCGGCGCCTTCGCCGCTGCCGCTACCATTACCACTGCCGCTGCCACTGCCTGTTCCGCTGTCCGTACCTGTGCCTGTACCGTTACCGGTAGGATTACCGGCAGGAGCCTTCGGTCCGGGGGCTGCAGTCGCCTTTTTCCTGACAACTTTCTTTTGCGGTTTAGGCTTCAGCTTTTGGTCAATAATATCCTCCAGACTTTGGATGACAGGCTCTTCCTGCTGCTCCTCCTGTTCGATTTCTTCCTCCTGAGCTTCAGCGCCGCCACCGCCGCTCTCCAGCGAAACCTCCAAAATTTCCGGAGGCGTATGCACAAAGCGGTAGCCGAAAATGCCAAGGCCGGCGGCAAGAACAAGATGCACAGCCAGAGCTACGGCAAAGCCCTTGCCAAATCGCTTTTGTTCATCCTTCATTTGCTCTCACCTGTATCCGTAGCCAAACCGAAGCGTGTGACACCTGCTCCCTTCATTTTATCCATCAGCTGGATAATAGTTTTATAGGGAGCTTCGTCCTCCGCTCTGATAATAACCGAGAAGGAGGAATCATGCTTGCTTTCAATCGCAGCATTCTGAACCAGCATATCCATCTCGATTTTATTTTCATCAAGATAAAGGCTGCCGTCCTTTTTGATTGTTACATTAAAGTTACTCTTGCTGACATTCTCCGAATGCTTAGCAATCGGCAGGCGGATAGGAATCGTCTTGACCTCGCTCATATACATAGTGCTGACAATGAAAAATACCAGCAACAGGAAAATCATGTCAATCATCGGACTGAGCATTATCGACGGTGGAGTAAGCTCTCTTTTACGACGTCTGCGCATTTTTCAACACCGCCCCTCATTTGCTCTGCTCGTTAGCTTTGAAAATATCAACCAACGTATCCGCTACTTCGTTGATATTCAGAGTTTCGGTTTTGATTTTACTTGTAAGATAAGCATGGATACACATACCCATAATAGCAATGCACAGGCCGAAAACGGTAGTAATCAGCGCTTCGCCGATACCTGCGGTAACAGCCATCGGGTTCTGAGTTCTTTCGTTCAAAGCATTAAAAGAAGAAATCATACCGGTAATCGTACCGAGCAGACCGAGCATCGGTGAAAGGCCGATAACAACGCTCAGATAGTTGATATTCTTTTCCAGGCTGTCGATGATGCGGTCAGCTTTGGTATAGACAATAGTTTCCAGACGCTGTCCGAGGTCACCCTTAATATCCAGAATCTCCTTAGCCATGGCAGCAGCCTCGCCCTTGCTCTGCTCTGCCAGCTCACTGGCGCCAACCAGATTAAAGTCATTCATCATGCGGCAGAAGCTGCTCGCGAACTTTTCTCCGGAAATAGCCTTCTTATAGAAAAGATATCGTTCCACACCAATAGCAATAGCGGCAAAGGAACACATCAGCAGCGGCCACATGCAGGGACCACCCTTAACAAAATAATCAACAGCTCCGGCAAAAATACTCATACTTAAACCTTCTTTCAAAAAAATAACGCTGCAATTTTTTTGCGGCAAATCGCAAGCTCATCATCCGCCTATACACAGCGGAAGGAAGTTGGCAAAGCCTCCATATCTGATACTTGTTGCTATTTACTAGATGTTTATATTATAGCCTCTTTACTAATCTGCGTCAAGAAAATACAAACTATATAAACAAAGGCAGTACAAGGAAAATTCCCCGTACTGCCACAAGCTTTATGTTATTTGAAATACTTGGCGAAGGCCTGCGCCGCCGCCAACTGCACCTCTGCATTGAAGGCTGTATACCGCTCAAGCAGCAGGCGTCCCTCCGGCGTCAGCACACTGCTGCCACCGCTTTTACCGCCTGCCGTGCTGCTGACCAGCGCAAAGCCCAGGTCTGCCTCCGCACGCCGCAGAATCTTCCACGCCTTGCTGGCCGACATACCCATAGCCTTGTAGGCAGCACTCAGCGAACCGGTGGCCTCAATGCGCTGCAAAAGCTCCGCTACGCCCTTGCCGAAATCAATGCTTTCGTTATACACGCGCACCTTCACATGATAATGCTGCGGCTCTGCATAGGTCATTTTACCACCCCTTGCCAAAACCGCAGGCAGGATAGGTGCACACAGCGCAGTTCAGGCACAAACCGCCTTCGCCCAAGGCCGCCAGCTCGTCGGCAGTGACAAGGTCACAGGCCAGCACGCGCGGAAGCACCAGGTCGAAAATCGTGCGCTTAGCGTACATTACGCAGCCCGGCAAGCCCATAACAGGCACCTGCTTTTCACCGTAGTAGGATAGCAAAAACATGGCGCCCGGAAGCACCGGTGCGCCATAGGAAACAATGCGTGCGCCGGTATTTTTGATTGCGAGCGGTGTGCGGTCATCCGGGTCAACGCTCATACCGCCGGTGCAAAGCACCATTTCCGCGCCCTTTTCCTCAATCGCAGTTTTAATCGCAGCGGCAATCTGCTCCGGTTTGTCATCCAGCACCTGCTTATAAACTACCTCCACATTGAACTCAGCCAGTTTTTCCTCCAGCACGGGGGTAAAGGTATCCTTAATGCGTCCGTGGAAAACCTCACTGCCGGTCGCCAGCACGGCAGCCTTTTTGATTTTATACGGCAAAAGCTGCAGCAGCGGTTCATCACCGCACAGCTCACGCACACGCTGCATCTTTTCCTTTTCGATAACCAGCGGGATAATGCGCGTACCGCAGAGCTTGTCGCCCTTCTTCACCGGCGTATTGCCGTGACGCGTCGCAATCATCATCTGTCCGAAGCTGTTCACCAGGCGCAGACGCGCGCCGTCTACCTTGAACAGACCGTCAGCAGCGGCGGCAAGCTCAATCTTGCCCTCTTTCACAGGCGATTCATCCATCATAGTGTTTTTACAGATGTCGCACAAAATGCGTGCGGCATCATTTTCATGCAGCATGTTTTCGTCGGCTTCCCACACATATAAATGCTCCTTACCGATGGAAAGCAGCACCGGAATATCCTCTGGCTGCACCACATGCCCCTTGCGGAATACGGCATCCTTCGTAACGCCCTTGATAATCTGTGTCAGATCATGGCAGAGAACACTGCCGACCGCATCTTCAGTACGAATTAATTTCATGCTTATCTACCTCTTATTTAGCCTGCGCAAAGCCGTAGGCGGCAAAAATCTTCATAGCTTCTTCTGTCTGCAGTAAGGCCGCAAAATCCTTAGCAGCCTCAGCCTGCGGAGCCTTCGCCAACACGCCGATAGGATAAATTACCGGCTTCTTTAAGGAGACTGCCGGAGCTTCGGCCACAACAGTAACCTTATCCTTCAAGAGTGCTGCATCAGTAGCGTAAACAAGGCCTGCATCGGCACTGCCTTCGGCAACCCAGTTCAGCACTTGTGTTACGTTAGTACCAAGGCTTACTTTGGACTGAATCGCATCCCACTGGTCCAGCTTGGACAGTGCTTCTTTAGCATATTGGCCTGCAGGAACGCTGGCAGGATCGCCGATTGCAGGATGCTTAGCCTTGCTGAAATCATTAAAGCCTTTGATTTCGCTGCCGCTTTTAGGCACAATCAGCACCAGCTTGTTTTCCAGCAGCGGCTTCACCGTGCTCTTATCCATATAGCCCTTGTCGCTCAGTGCGTTCATCTGCTTGTTGGCCGCAGAAATAAATACGTCAGCTGCCAGGCCGCTTTCAATTTGTGCCTGCAGCTTGCCGCTGGCATCATATACGCCCTCGATTTTGATTTCCGGATGTTTTTGCTGATACAACGGAATAAGCTTTTGCGTAAAGACCTTTTCCATGCTGGCAGCAGCTACCAGACGCAGTGTTTTGCCTGCCTGCGGAGCAGCAGCCTGCTTATCACCGCCGCCGCAGCCTGCAGCCATAACAGCTAACATCAAAGAAAATACTAAGCATAAGAGTTTTTTCATTTTACTCCCCCTGTTGTTGTTTTGTTTTATATAAGTAGACATTAAGACCGATAACTACCAAAAGGCAGATGCCCACAATTACGGCCACATACCAGCCTGCGGCATCCCAATCGCCTGCCGCTACGGCAGAATAAACTGCCAGCGGCAGTGTGCGTGTACGTCCTGCGATATTGCCGGCAATCATCGCCGTGGCACCGAACTCGCCCAGACCGCGGGCAAAGGTAAGCAGACCACCTGCGATAATACCGGGCAGCGCATTAGGCAGATGAATACGCCAAAAGATACGCCATTCCGTCATGCCAAGCGAACGCGCCGCCTCCAGCATGCCCTTGTCAACCTGCGACAAGGCACCGCGCGCACTGCGGTACATGAGCGGCAGCGAAATTACCGCTGCTGCCAGCACTGTTGCCAACCAGCTGAAGGCTATTTTTATACCTGTCATCTGATAAATAAGCTGGCCCAAAAAGCGGTTGTTGCCAAAAAAATACAGTAAAAAGAAGCCTGCTACCGTAGGTGGCAGCACCATCGGCAGTGTTATTACAGCGTCGGCAAAAATCTTCAGGCTTTGGCTCTGCAGCCGTTCCACCCACCAGGCAATAATTACGCCGATAAAGAAAACTATGACGATTGTTGCTGCCGCAGTGTGCAGCGAAATCCACAGCGGTGACCAGTCTATTGCGCTCATTTTCTCGCACAGTCATGGGCGCTGCCCTTCAGGATACGCAGTCCATGCTCCAGCTGCGGCAAAACGATTGCCAGCGCTTCCTCCACCGCTTTGGTGCTTCCGGGAAGATTCACAATCAGCGTCTGTCCGCGCACTACGCTCACGCCGCGGCTCAGCATTGCCCGCCGCGTAATCTTCAGCGATTCCGCACGGATGGTCTCCGCGATACCGGGCACATTGCGTGTAGCCACCGCCATTGTTGCCTCCGGTGTAACATCGCGCAGTGAGAGGCCCGTGCCGCCTGTGGTGATAATCAGATCCACCTGTCTGCTGTCCGCAAGACGCATCAGCTCACGTTCTATTTTCTTCTGCGCATCGGGAAGCAAAACCTGCTCTACAATTTCGTAGCCTGCTTCCGCCAATAGCTCTGCTGCCCTAGGCCCGCTGGTATCAACACGCTCACCCGCGGCACCCTTATCTGAAAGTGTCATTACCGCCGCACGCAAGGGTGCGTCGGCTGCTGGCAGCGTCACTTCCAGCTCCATGCCACTGCGCAGAACGCCGCCATGCTCTACCGTAGCAAAAACGCCCTCACGTGGCATAATGCAGTCGCCCACACGTGCAAAAATCGTGCAATGGCTGTGGCATTCCTTGCCAATCTGCGTCAGCTTCATCACTACTTCACCGCTGCGCATGATGCTGCCTACCAGCAGCTTTTTGAAGTCGATGCCGCTTACCAAAATATTTTCACCGAAGGCACCGATAGCGGCATCACCGCCGCGCGCATTGAATTCATCCACCTTTTCCGCACTCAGCAAACTCACCTGACGATGCCATTTGCCGGCGTGAGCATCACCCTCGATGCCGAAATTTTCTTTGAGGACAATCTCATTCACAGGATGCTTTTCCGTACCCTTCTTTTCGCTGATACACACAGCCTTGATTATGCCTCTGATGCTTGCTTCCATACAAAATCACCACTCTTTCCGCCTGCTTTGCTCAGCAGATGCACATCTGTAATCACCATCGCCTTATCCACGGCCTTGCACATATCGTAAATCGTCAGCAAGGCAATCTGCACGCCTGTCAGCGCCTCCATCTCCACGCCTGTCTTGCCCGTAGTCTTGACCAGGCACTGTGTCTGTACAGCGTAGCTGCCGTTTTCCGCCAACAGCTCAAAATCTACCGTGCACTTCGTCAGCTGCAGCAGATGGCACAGCGGAATTAGCTCACTGGTGCGCTTGGCTGCCATAATTCCGGCAACACGTGCTACGCCCAGCACATCACCCTTAGCCATACTGCCGGCAACAATCTTTTCATATATTTCTCTGCTTACGCAGATTTTCCCCTGCGCCACTGCAACCCTCGCGGTGTCAGCCTTGTCGCTGACATCCACCATCAGAGCATTGCCCGCAGCATCAAAATGTGTAAATTCACTCATTGTCTGCTCCTTCAAAGCCTGTATTTATCCGCCAATCTGGCTCATATTAAAGCGCGCTGCTTTTACATCAAAGCTGTGTCCCGCAGGCTTGGCGTAAATAATATCCTGCATAGCCTGCAGCAAATCCGCATCACTTGCGCCGTCACGCAGCAAGTGCTTCAGGTTCATGCCCGCGTCACTGTAAAGACAGGGCTTCAGCATGCCTACGGATGTAAGACGCACCCTGTTACAGACAGCGCAGAATTTATTGTGCAGCGGTTCGATAAAGCCCACCGGCATTGCATAACCGCTAATGCGCCAGTAGCTTGCAGGACCGTTGCCGTAGCGCTGCGCATCGGGCTGCAGCTGTAAACCTGCCTGCTCCAGCAGACTGCGGATTTCGTTGCCGCTCACTCCTCGCAGATTAGCGTTGCAGTCCAGCGGCATCAGCTCAATAAAGCGCAGTGGTGCGTTATACCTGTGCGCCAGCTTTAGCAACTGCATAATATCGGCCGGACCGTTTTCTGCAAGGGGCACACAGTTCAGCTTGAACGGTATCCCTGCAGACTGCAGCTCCTGCAATGCCTGCAGAACGCTGTCCAGGCTGCCGCCGGTAAGCTCTGTATAATACGCTGCATCCAGCGTGTCCAGGCTCACGTTGATGCTGTCCACACCTGCCGCGATAAGCGCAGGCAGCTGATTTGACAGCAACGTGCCGTTCGTTGTCAGCGTCACCTGCTCCGCGCCCTCCAGCTGCTTCAGGTTGGCAATAAAATCACTGCAGCCCTTGCGCAGCAAAGGCTCGCCGCCGGTGATTTTGAATTTGCGGATGCCAAGCTGCAGCGCAGCGCGGCAAATGCGCAAAAGCTCTTCGTAGCGCAATATTTCATTATGCGTCACATGCTCACTCACCTCCGGCTGACAATAGCGGCAATGCAGGTTGCAGCGGTCGGTAAGGGATATGCGCAGATAATCTATTTTACGGTTGTATTGGTCGTGCATGATTGTAGTCCTTTTTTACGTGAATTGAAATTAGTAAAAAGCTGTTAGTTTCTCGCCTGCCCCTTGGAGAAGGTGCCGAACACAGTGAGGTGAAAGGTGGTTATGTGCGTCGCAATTAAATATCATTTCGCTCAGAAAAAATTTTCCTGTGCCATAGGGCACAACGCAAATTTCGTGTGGAAACAGGACGAAGTGCCGCAAAACTCGCGCTATGCAAATAAATTATACTAAAGTAGTTGGCTTAGCGCTCAAACAGTTGCGACACTTCTATGGTGCCAGACACTCATTTGCTAAAATTTTTATTCGCTACACGATATATTAATTGCTCGTTAAGGCTTTGAGCTAACCTGTTTGTGTTCTGCTGTCCTTCTTGCCTGCCCCTTGCACTCTTCGAGTATAACACGACCAGCATTTTTCATTTTATGAAAAATTGGTCTTAGTATAGGGAAGGTGCCGAACGCAGTGAGGCGGAAGGGGGCTGTCCCCAGCGTCATTCTCACCCGAGAATAACGCTTGCCAAAACAAATGTGGTTTTGCAACCACATTTGTTTTCAGCTTATTAAAATCTTATTCTTCGTCAACGCCCATAGCAATTTTTTCCGGGGTAATCGGCAAAGTCATAAAGCGTTTGCCGGTTGCCTGATAAATTGCGTCGGCAATCGCCGGAGCAGGTGTATTGATTACCAGCTCGCCAACGGATTTGGCACCGAAGGGACCGCTTTCCTCATAGCTGCTGGCAAAGTCAACATAGATATGACCGATATCCTCACGGCAGGGAACCTTGTACTGCATGAAAGAGTTTTCGTAAATACGACCTTTAGGACTGTAGGTTACGTTTTCCATCAGCGCCATGCCGATACCCTGCAGAATGCCGCCTTCGGTCTGCACCTTCGCCAGATGCGGATTAACCGGAGTACCGCAGTCAACAGATGCGTAGAAATTCACTACCTGCGCTTCGCCTGTCAGCAGGTCGGTTTCAACCTCAGCCACACCGGCCATAAACGGCGGCGGGGACAGCACACTGTTCTGCTCCACGGTTTCTTCCAGAGCGATATCGTTATTCACCATAGAAGCAGTGGCGATATCAAAGAGGCTTACAGCCTTGTCGCTGACAGTATCACGCACCTCGCGTCCGTCAAAAACAACCTGGTCCGTGCCGCATTCCAGCAGGCGTGCGCCCAGCTGGCAAATCTTACCACGCAAACGTTGTGCGCAGATTTCTACGGCCTTACCTGTAATATATGTTGTACTTGATGCGTAGGAACCGGAGTCATAGGGAGAAGCATCGGTATCCGCACCGAATACGGTAATGTTATCGTAATCACATTCCAGAACCTCTGCTGCCATCTGTGCCAGAACGGTATCGCAGCCTGTGCCCATATCGGCAGCACCGATCAGCAGAGTGTAATGTCCCTCATCGTTGATTTTGATGGTAGCACCGCCGACGTCGCAGTAAGGAATGGAGCTGCCCTGCATCGCAATAGCCACGCCCATTGTGCGTACCTTGCCGTCAGGCAGCTGCTGCAGCGGGAACTTCTGCTCCCAGCCGCTCATCTCGCGTACCTGTTCCAGGCAGCGGTCCAACGCGCAGCTTGTGTTGGGCGCACCGTAATAAGCAGGCATAATATCGCCCTCACGCGTAATATTCATCTCACGCAGCTTAATCGGGTCCATCTTCAGGCGTGCTGCCAGCTCGTTCACAGCGGATTCTACGGCAAAGATGCCCTGAGGAGCACCGTACCCGCGGTATGCGCCTGCAGCCTGCAGGTTGGTGTAAACTACGTCAAAGCCGAAGCGGAAGGCCTCGGTACGGTACAGAGGAATAGACTTGTGACCGGAAAGGCCGACGGTCGTAGGACCGTGCTCGCCGTAAGCACCGGTATTGGAAAGAGTATATAAATCAATCGCGCGGATTTTGCCTTCTTTGGTAGCGCCCAGACGCACGCGCACCTCCATCTCATGGCGCGGGCTGGAAGCTATATGACATTCGTAACGCGAGAAAATCATCTTACTAGGCTTTTTTGTTTTCCAGGTAACAAAAGCCGGATACATTTCGCTGACACAGCTCTGCTTAGCGCCGAAGCCGCCACCTACACGCGGTTTAACTACGCGTACCATAGTTTTGGGGATATGCAACGCGTTGGCAATAATGCGGCGGCAGTGGAAAACTATCTGCGTAGAGCTAAGGACATTCAAACGGCCGTAGGTATCAATGGAGCAATAGGTTACGAAAGGCTCCATCATATCCTGCTGCACAGCCTTGGTATGAGTTGTCTGGTCGATAACAACATCGCATTCCGCCAGAATCTTATCAACCTCGCCATCCTCGATAACCTCATGGGCACACAGGTTGCGCTTATTATCGGCGCCAACCGGGCAGTGAGCCTTCCAGGTATCCTCGGGATGCACGAGCACAGGGTTATCCAGCGCAGTACGGAAGTCAAGCACTGCGTCCAGCAGCTGATATTTTACTTTAATCAAAGACAGCGCCTTATCGACAGCCTTTTCCGTTTTGCCGGCAACAATCGCCACAATGTCACCCACAAAGCGTACATGACGGTCGAGCAGCAGACGGTCATAAGGACTCGGTTCGGGATAGGTCTGGCCTGCATAGGTGCAGCGCTCGCCGTCCTGCTCCACGTCCTCCCAGGTATAAATTGCTTCGATGTCAGGCACCTTGGCTGCAATCGCGGTGTTGATGCTTTCAATAATAGCATTCGCATGCGGAGAACGCAGCACCTTGACAAGCAGGCAGTCGTTCGGCACCAGGTCATCGGTGTAGACAGGCTGGCCTGTCACCAGCTGCATAGCATCCTTTTTGCGGTAGGATTGGTTAACTATTTTCATCTGCAGCTCCCCTCCTTATGCCTGCGCCTGAGCTTTTTTCCAGGCGATGAAATTCTGAATTCCGCGCAGCTGTCCCTCATAGCCGGAGCAACGGCACAGGTTGCCTGCCAAAAATTCCTTGATTTCTTCTTCCGTAGGCTCGCTGTTTTCACGCAGCAGCGCGATAGCGTTCATAATCATGCCGGGGTTGCAGAAGCCGCACTGCTCCGCGCCCTGGTCGGCAATAAAGGCACCGAATTCCGCTGCCTCCTGCTGCATTCCTTCCATAGTCACAATGCTGTGGCCTGCGGCACGCGCTGCCAGGATAGCACAGGAAAGCACCGGCTTATTATCCATAAATACAGTGCACAAACCACAGTTGGTAGTGTCACAGCCGCGCTTCACGCTGTAGCAGCCTTCCTTGCGCAGAAAATCGAGTAAAACTGTATCAGCCTCCACCATACGGGTCAGCTTTTTGCCATTTAAGGTTAAGGTTATCTCCATCAGGCCTTACCTCCCAGTTCTGTTAAACATCTTGCTGTCAGCACCTTAATCAGGTGTGTACGATACGCAGCACTGCCGCGCGGATTGGTTTCCGTCGGCAGTAAGCCTGCAGCATATTCCGCAAAGGCCTGCGCCTTCTCGGCAGTCATAGGCAGAGTTGCGAGCTGCTCTGCATCCTTCACCAGTGCAGCCTTCGCCGGACGTGCGCCCACTGCAGCCTGCACGCCTTCCTGCGTCAACGCCGCCGCGCAGGTCAGCACCGGAAAGTCGGTTTTGCTGATGCGCACGGATTTATAGCTGTAATGCGCTGCTGTCTTTTTAACAATAACGCGCACCAGAATATCCCTGTCATACGGCATATTCACAAAATCTGCCAGCGGCACAATACCGCCCTTGTATAATTCCACATAGCTGTCCATCACCAAAAGCAAGGTCAGCACATCCGAAAATCCGAAGCGTCCGAACACACTGCCGCCGACGGTAGCAAGATTGCGGAACTGCACACCTACAATATGGCGCAGCGCTTCCTTATTTGCTCCCTCACTGTAGGCAGTAAAGCCTTCATGCAGCTCCAGTTGGCGCAAGCTCACCATCGCACCGATGCGGAATTCCGTTTCTGTTTCCTCTATTGTATCCAGGCCTAAAGCCGACAAATCAATAGCTGTCTGCACATTGCTCTTGCTCAGGCGCATCCACAGCATACCGCCAAGCAAGCGGTTAGGGCGCTTCTGGTTCAGCTGCCACGCCTCCTCCAGAGTTGTTGCCTGCTTATATTCACGAATTGTCAACATATACTGCCCTCCTGTTCTTTTTTTATTGCATACTTATTCCATTATATTTTACCATATTTTTTCTATACTTGAAAAGAGAAAAAATGCACATTGGCTCATAAGTTACATTCTTCTACGGCATAAGAAAAAATGGATGCCTCTCTGTAAAGCAAGAGAAGCATCCATAATTATTATTAAAAATTCTAAGCAGGCTTATTTGCCTTTTTTAGCACCCTGACGGCGGTTACTGCCGGTTTTGGGAGCCTTGCGCTTATCAACAACGGAATTGCGTCCGCGCTTAGGTCCTGCGGACTTTTTCTTTTTGGCAGCCACAGCGACGCGGCGTGCCACAACACCACCCTCCAGATTTTGGCGTTCCATCAAAATACCCAGCTTGGTTTCGATATTACGCAGCCATTTAACCTCGTCGGCAGTATAAAGCGTAATTGCTTCGCCCTCATTGCCTGCACGGCCTGTACGGCCGATGCGGTGAACATACCAGTCGACATCATGCGGAATATCGTAGTTTACAACATGGGTTACACCCTCAACGTCCAAACCGCGGGCAGCCAGGTCGCTGGCAACCAGAATCTGAATCTTAGCATCACGGAAGGCCTTCATAACAGTTTTGCGCTTTGCAGGAGACATTTCGCCATGCAGCACATCAACGTTATAGCCCTGCATGCCCAGCCAGTCGCCCAACTCCTTAGTGCGCTCCTTGCTCATGCAGAAAACAATCATCAGATACGGGTTCAGGCGGTCAATGAGCGCTGCCACAGCCTTATTCTTGTATTCATCGGTTGTTTTCAGGCAAACCTGTTTGATTTTCTCAACTGTAGCCTGATCCGGGTTGATATCAATGAGCGCGCAGTTTTTCGTCAGCTTGCGTCCCAGCTTGCGCACTTCTTCCGACAGAGTTGCGGAGCAAAGCATCGTCTGATGCTCCGGCGCGGTCATAGCAATCAGCTCCAGCGCTTCATCCATAAAGCCCTGCTGCAGCATTTCGTCAACCTCGTCCAGTACCAGATAGCGCACACCGCCAAGGTCGGTGTTGCCCTTGCGGATGTGGTCCAAAAGACGGCCGGGAGTACCGATCAGCACATGGCTGCGTCCCTCCAGCTTATATTTTTGCGTTTCGAAATCGCGTCCGCCGGTAACAGCCAGCACTTTGATATCGCTTTCGCCCAGGATTTTTTTCATTTCGGTGGCAATCTGCTGCGCCAGCTCGCGCGTAGGCGTAATTACCAAAGCCTGCACATAGCTTTTGGCAGTATCGATTTTTTCTGCCAGCGGCACTAAGAACGCCAGTGTTTTGCCAGTGCCTGTCTGCGCACGGGCGATTACATCACGTCCGGCAAACAGCGCCGGTATAGCCTGCTCCTGTACCGGCATCGGCTTTTTAATGCCCATTTTCTGAAGCTGCTCTACGGTGTGGGCACAAACCTTTAAGGCTGCAAATCCATTTGTCATTTCACATTCCTCTTTTCCTCTAAAATTTATCTTCTGACCATAAGGTCTTTTTTCTCTATAACTTTAGTATTATATCATAGATTGGGCAGGAACGGAAAGATGCAGGCAAATTTTTCTGTTGCATATGATTGCTATAGCCTGAAAACTATCTCTGATTTTTATAATTAAGCATATAAAATTGCTTGGCCAAACAAATTGTACATGCGACAAAAAGCCCCTGCCGGCGATTTCCGACAGGGGCCTTGGCTTATTCAATTTATTCAGCTTCGCAAGCTGACATTTGCTTTTACATTACGCCTCTGAAATAGTGGCCTCTTGTAGTACCCGGCAGATTTTCCGGTGCCTCCACCGCACCGCCGAGAATCTTGCGGTACAGCGCCACAAGTTCGCCCAGACGTGCCGCATCGTAATCACGGCCGTCAATTCTCAGCGCCGCTACGCCTGCTTCCGCCATGTGCTGCACATTGGCAGTCATCGAAAGCTCATGCGCATTCAGAATATGCATGCGGCAGAACTGGTCCGTAACAATCGGGAAGCGTGCATCCTTGCGGTCACCCAAGAACAAAGGCTCTGCACAGTTAAACTTGCAGGCACCCTTATCCAGCGCACCCAGGAAGCTGCCGCCTACACAGTATTCGGAAACCATCATTTCCAAACGTCCCTGAATCATGCACTCCAACGGCAACGGGCTGACGCTCACAAGATGCTCTACCTGCGCCATGGTCAGCTCGGGGCTGAGCACTGCACCTGCAGCGCCCTGTTCCTGCCAGAACTGCAGTGTCTGGCTGTTGAAGATGTTCAAAGACATATCTGCTACCAAATTAAGCGCAGCATGCTTCTTCGCCAAAGGCCACAAGCCGTTGTTGTTGATATAAACAAAATCAGGCTGCATCTCCTCCCACAGGGTAAAGAGCTTGTCGAAATATGCCAGCTGTGCTTCCTTGATGATACGCGGTGTAGCAAAGGTCAGCTGACGGCCTGCCTTGCGCACCAGCTTGGCAGCCTTGGCATAATCCGCCTCGGACGGCAGCTGATGGTTAAAGCAGTCACCGCCGAAGAGAATGCGTTCAGCACCTGCCTGCAGCGCAGCATTGACCTTCTCAACGCTGTCGCAATGCACTACCAGAACGGATTCATGCTGCTTGGCCTTATGTGCCTGCGGCACTAATTGCTCGCTGAAGCTGTGCACCGCTGTGCGCGCCGGTGCGAAGGCATTCAGACGCGCTGCATCCAGTGCCTCGCATGCCATACGGCGTGCTTCGTTCATTTCGCTCATCGGCACCATGACATTTTCGTCATGCTCAAAGCACAGGCTGTTCAGGAAATATTCGGTCGTACCGAGGCGGTCCAGCTGCTTGCGCACACCGGCCTCATCCAGCGCACGCTTGCGTGCTGCCTCTACGATAAAATCGGTTTCGCCGTAGCCGACGTTGCCTTCATCATCCGTCAGCGTAACGGTCATAGGCTCGCCCAGACGTGCAGTAACTACGGCATCTACCGGAATACGTTTTTTTGCGTCCGGTCCGAAGAACTGCTGCGCATAGCTCATCAGTCTGCTGTCGAGAGTACGGAAAACACGGTCATTCAAGCGTACACCGTTAGGCACGTCAATCGTTACCTGCCGGCCAGGGGCCGCGCTCTGCACGCTATTGCCGCCGCACAGCATATCCGTAACGGTTGTGCCTACACGTCCGCCTACGCTTACCCAGAATTCCAGTCCGTCACCCAGATGCAGCTCCTTATCCAGCTTGATAACTGCCTTATTGCGGTTTTTATCCAGCTTAGCTACACGGCCGATAAGCACACCGCGGTTGTTGGGACGGCGGTCGCTCATCATTGTGCGACCGGGACGACGCTCCAAATAAGCGGTGGTAAAGTCACGATTGAAGATTTGCTCGATATTCGCCAAATCTTCTTCCGGCACGTTATAGTCACCGGCAAGATAGCTGTCAATCGCCCGGCGGTAAGCATCTACTACTACCGCAACATATTCCGGGCGCTTCATGCGTCCTTCGATTTTGTAGGACACAACACCTGCGTCAATCAGCTGCGGCAGAATGCTCAAGGTATTCATATCCTTCGGGCTCAGCAGATACTGGCCTGCATCCTTGCCCTGCAGCATATCTTCATCCTTCGCGTTGAGCAGCTTATACGGTAAACGGCAAGGCTGGGCACAGCGTCCGCGGTTACCGCTGCGGCCGCCGATAAGACTGCTCATCAGGCATTGTCCGCTGTAGCATACGCACAGAGCACCGTGAATAAAGGTTTCGATTTCACTGCCGCGGCTGCAGGCTGCACCGATTTCCTTCAGGCTCAGCTCGCGCGCCAATACGCTGCGCTCCATGCCTGCGCCCATAGCAAAGTCTACACCGCTGCTGTTGGTAATGCTCATCTGCGTGCTGGCATGCAGCGGCAGCTCCGGCACAATTTTCTGCGCCAGACGTATAACGCCCAAGTCCTGCACAATAAGTCCGTCTACGCCTACGTTATTCAAAAACAGCAGGTAAGCGGATAAAGCCTCCAGCTCGCTGTCATCAACCAACGTATTGACGGTAATATACAGGCGCACATGGTGCATATGCGCAAAATACACCGCCTTAGCCATTTCCTCTTCATCAAAATTGCTGGCATAGGCACGTGCGCCAAAGGCTTTACCGCCCATATATACAGCATCGGCGCCGGCGTTTACCGCTGCCTCCAATGCTTCCCAGCTGCCTGCGGGAGCAAGCAGTTCTATTGTTTTCTTTTCCATATGTTATCTACCTTTCACGCACTGCTGCCAGCAGTCTGTCGTATCTGGCCTGCAGGCTTTGCAGCTCTTCTACCAGCACAGCATTTCTTTGCTGCATTTCCTGCTCGAGCGCAGCATATTTTTCCTGTATTTTCTGCTCCGCTGCTGCGCACTTTTGCTGCAGCTCCTGCTCCATCGCAGCGCATTTTTCCTGCATTTTCTGCTCCGCCGCCACAGATTGCTGCTGCATTTCCTGCTGCAGCGCAGCGTATTTTTCCTGCAGCTCCAGTCTGTCTGCAGCCAGGTCGAGCGCCGTCCAGATGGCTATTTTATCTGTCTGCAGCAGCTTTTTGCTTTCTGCCAGCTCCTGCATTCTTCTGTCTACCTCTGCTGCTATTTTCAGCACCTGTTCTTCGGAAGCAGAGGTCGTTAATGCATAGGTACTATTATATATTTTTACAGAAACTGATGCTTTTTCCATAAACACATCCTCTAGCTTATTCTGCGATAACGATAAAGTTAAAGCTTTGCAGGCTCATTTTTTCCCAAGAGCGCTTGTAATCCATGCGGATATTGTAGGTACCGGGCTTAGTAACCGCCAGCACCAGAATTTCAACGCCGGGCGCACCCATTCTTTCCTCATCAGCGCGCGGAATGGTAAACGAGCTGCCTACCTTGCTTACTGCCGGTGAGCTGCAGCTGAATTGCCAGCCGTAGCCGGTGGAAGGATTGCTGTCCAGCTTCAACGCCATAAGTCCGCTTGCAGGCAGACGCAGTGTTTTGCCTGCAGCCTTATCGGTAATTTTCGCCAGCTGCAGCAGGCGTCCCGCTTCGCCGATGCGCAGGGAGGTAACTACATCCCTGTAGGGTACAAAGCTACTGTAGGCAGCATTTTTCTTGCTGCGCACAAACAAGCCCTCTTCGCCGAAAAGCACGTTATCATAATTGCCCAAAGCATTTTTTACGTTATCGTTATCTACAAAGAAATACGTAACCTCGAACTCCTTGCCGGTTGTCAGATCAAGATTCAGTCCGGTGTACGCCTTGCGTCCGCCGTTGTCTGCCTCCAGCAGCAGGCTTACCAGGCTAGGACGGTTCAGCATCACCTTATAGGTTACACTTCCCTGACCGCCTACCTCCTTGACCAGCTTAGCTGCAGCGTCGCGTACCAAAGCGTTGGCCTGTTTTTCCAGCTCTGCGGAATTACTGCCGTCGATGTAGGGCAGCATTGCCGTTGCCTTGCCGACAGAGGTCTGTTCGGTAAGCACCGTAGTCTGCTGGTCTGCCAGAACCGGCAGAGATAAGCATAAGCATAATAATGTTGTCAACAGGATTTTCATAGCCTGCAGCTCCTTTCCAAAAACAATGTTCCAAGCCTTGAATCTCTTGGTAAAAATTAAGCAGGAAGAAAAGCCCTCCTGCTTAATTAAAGCAATCGCGCTAAAACTAGCCGCCAATCGCTATTTTACAATCATAAACTTTTAATGAACTCAACAGCCTTTTCCAGACGTGCCAAAGTTCTTTCCTTGCCCAGCAGAACCATAACGTCAAACATACCGGGGCTTACGGTGCGTCCGGTCAGAGCCAGACGAGTCGGATGGATAACCTTGCCCAGAGCCAGACCGTTGTCGGCAGCAATCTTATTGTATGCTGCTTCGGTAGAAGCCAGGTCATATACATCATCAGCCTTAATTGCTGCAATGCACTGCTCCAGTACAGGAATATTTTCTGCCTTGAAGTGCTTAGCTACACCCTTTTCATCATATTCTTCAACATCCTTGAAGAAGTATGTTGAAGCATCGGCAACCTCCTGCAGAGTTTTAACGCGTACACGTACAACGTCTACGAGCTTTTCAAAGTATGCTTCGTTGGCAGCATCGTTGAACCATTCTTCGGTTACCAGGCCATCTTTAACGAAGAAGGGCTTAGCATCCGGCAGAATTTTTTCCAGCGGCAGCTCGGACAGATATTGGCCGTTCATCCAGGTTAGCTTTTTGGTGTCATAAATAGCAGCCTTTTTGCTCATCTGCTCCAGCTCAAACAGCTTAACGGTTTCTTCCAGAGTGAAGATTTCACGTTCATCGCCGGGGCCCCAACCAAGCAGAGTCAGATAGTTGATGATAGCTTCCGGCAGATAGCCTTGGCTGCGGAATTCTTCAACAGAGGTTGCACCATGACGTTTACTCAGCTTGGAACGATCCATAGCCAGAATCATCGGCATATGACCGAACTTAGGCGGTTCCCAGCCCAGTGCTTCGTAAACCAGCAGCTGCTTCGGAGTGTTGGAAAGATGCTCCTCAGCGCGCAGTACGTGAGTCATGCCCATCAGATGGTCATCGACACAAACAGCGAAGTTATAGGTAGGAATACCGTTGGATTTTACAATTACGAAATCATCAAACTGGTCCATGTTAAAGGTAACTTCGCCATGAATCAGATCATGCACGGTGATACTGCCTTCGGCAGGAATCTTGATACGGATGGAATACGGTTCGCCTGCAGCGATGCGTGCTTTAGCCTCCTCTGCCGGAATATCACGGCAGGTACGTGCATAGCGGAACGGTTGCTTAGCAGCGCGTTGTTTTTCACGTTGTGCAGCCAGATCCTCGGTAGTGCAGAAGCAGTAGTATGCTTTGCCTTCGTCCAGCAGCTGCTGAGCATATTTTTTGTAAATATCAAAGCGCTCGGACTGATAGTAAGGACCGTATTCGCCGCCGGCCTCCGGGCCTTCATCCCAATTGATGCCCAACCATTTCAGGCTGGTAAGGATTTGGCTTACGGAATCCTCTTTCAGGCGTTCAATATCGGTATCCTCGATACGCAGAATCAGCTTGCCGCCCATTTTGCGGGCAAACAGCCAGTTAAACAGCGCAGTACGCGCACCACCAATATGTAAATACCCAGTAGGACTGGGAGCAAATCTTACTCTGACTTCAGACATTTCATCGTCTCCTTACATTTTAATTACAAATATAGATTGTCAATCAGATTAATTATACAGCTTTGAAGAAAAAAGTGCAAATATTAATCTGCGTTGCCGCCGTTTTTTATTTTTCTTCATGATTTAAAGAAAAAGCAAATCCAAACGACTTCGTTCATAGAAAACTGCTTTTATTGCTATTATTTCGCATTTTTTCGTTTGTCTAACCGCCGTTTTCGTATTATAATATTGTAATGAAGTAAATAAAAGGAGGATGCTTATGTGCCAAACCCCAGATTGGTCCGTCGGTGACCGCTATCTGCGTGAAAACGTTCCAGAGCTCGCCCCGTTAGTTGACCGTTATTCGCCCTGTCCGTTAAAACCAAAATCTAAAGAGGTTTATTTTACTATATTACTGACCGGTATTATTGCCCAACAGCTGCCGCCTGATGTCAGCCAACAGCTGATGAAAAAGCTCGAAGGCCTCACCGGCAATCCTATTACGCCGCAGGCAGTACTTGCTGCTTCCGCCGAGGACCTGCTCAGTATCGGTCTTGTTAAGCAAAAGATAGATTACCTGCGCAGCTTTGCCGAAGCAGTGATCAACGGCAGCGTAACTATGGATAAGTTCGACGATATGACCGACAGCCAGATTACCAAGCAGCTGATGCAAATCCGCGGCCTCGGCCAATGGACTATCGAAATGTTTCTGCTGCTGGCCCTGTGTCGCACGGACGTTGTTCCCAGCGCTGACTTCATCTTCAAAAAAGAGCTGCAGAAAATGCTCAATCTTAGCGACATCCCCAAACGCGGCAAAATCAATACACTAACAGAAAGCTGGCGTCCCTGGCGCTCGCTCGCAGTGTGGTATATCTGGCAAAAAGCCAACGATAGCGAAAAAAAATAACACCAAAAGCAAAACAAAACCGTCCTTTCCAGTCTGCGATTCTGCAGATAACGGGAAAGGACGGTTTTTCTTATTCTCCGAACACTATTTACTGTTCACTAATCACTGAATACTATTTCAGGCTGGCAATAGCGGCAGCGGTATCCTCAGCACCGTAAACATAGGAGCCTGCTACCAATACGTTGGCACCGGCAGCCTTCACCAGCTTGGAGGTTTCGGCGTTAACGCCGCCGTCAACCTGAATATCCACGTTCAGTCCACGCTCGGTAATCATTGCATGCAGGCGCTCAATCTTCGGCACTACGCCTTCAATAAAGCTTTGGCCGCCGAAGCCGGGGTTAACGGTCATCAGCAGTACCATATCAACATAAGGCAGAATTTCTTCTACCGTACTCAGGCTGGTAGCAGGGTTCAGCGCAACGCCCGCTTTCATGCCCTCAGCCTTAATCTGCTGGATGCAGCGGTGCAGATGCTTGGTGGTTTCTACATGCACAACAATCTGGTCGGCACCGGCAGCCTTGAAATCGGCAATGTATTTTTCCGGATTTTCTACCATCAGATGGCAGTCGAAAAACAGGTCGGTTACCTTACGGATTTTTTTCACTACAGGAGCACCGAAGGTCAGGTTAGGTACAAACTGGCCGTCCATAACATCGATGTGTACCCAGTCGGCACCGGCAGCTTCAATTTTTTTGATTTCGTCCGCCAGATATGCAAAATCGGCAGATAAAATTGATGGAGCAACTTTAATCATCATTTTCTTCCCTCTTTCTCTTGCAGGAGTTTTACCTCTGCTAACATTGTCAAATATGATTCATAACGGCTGGCAGAAATCTTTCCTGCAGCCACAGCATCCTTTACACCGCAGACAGGCTCATGCGTATGCGTGCAGGGACAGAACCTGCAGCCTGCCTCATAATCGGCAAACTCACGGAAGGAGGCCAGCACCATTTCGGCTGTCAGGCCCTCCAGCAGCAGATTGCCGAAGCCCGGAGTGTCCGCAATATAGCCTTCGTCAAACGGCAGCAGCTGTGCATAGCGTGTAGTATGCTTGCCACGGCCGATTTTTTCGCTAACCTCGCCCGTGCGCAGGTCAACGCTGCTGTCGATAGCGTTGATGGTAGACGATTTGCCTACGCCCGAAGGTCCGCCAAAAGCGCAGATTTTACCACGCAGACGCTCACGCAGAGCCTCCACGCCGGTGCCGTTCTGTACCGACAGAGTATAAACCTCGTAACCGATAGGCTCATAAACAGCCTTCACCTGCTCAATCAGGCCCGCAGGAGCATTATCCTCCTTGTTGAGCACCAAAATTGCAGGAATTTTCGCCAGCTCTGCCAACGCCAGCAGTTTATCTGCCAGCAGAAAGCTGAAATCCGGCGCAGCACAGGCAAAGGCTGCCACAAACAAATCCAGGTTAGCCAGCGTAGGGCGTGGCAGAAAGTTTCTACGCGGCAGCACGCCGGTAATCATCCCCTCGCGTTTTTCGCTGCTGCTTACCTCAAAGCCGGCGATATCGCCTGTTGCCAGCGAAAAACGGTTTTTCTTCATTTTCCCCTTTACCTTACAGGTATAGAGCTCGCTTTCGCCCTCAACCTTCAGGTAATAATAGCCGTTATAATTTTTCAGGACTCTGCCCTGCAGCTCTGCCATGTTTACAGGTTCCTTTCGGAAATGAGCTTGCCGTCACAGATGAACTGTACCTTGGCATTGCCTGCATATTCCACCTTCTGACGCAGACGCACGCTGCCGTTTTGTGTACCGCTGTACAGCGTTGCCGTGCCGTTGTCATCCGTCAGCACAATGCGTACGTTGGCAGGTTTACCGCTCGGTACGACAAAGTCAACGTAGGCGCTCTTCTTATCGCCGCCGGCAGCTACGGTAATCGCTACAGCCGCGCCGTCGTTAAGGTTACTGCCTACACCAGGGTTGCAGGCTAGAACTATATTCTTCTTGGCGCTGGCATCCTGAACCTTTTTGATTTCACCCAGCTTCAGACCTGCCTGCTCCAGCATGCCCTTAGCTTCGTCAATGGATTTGCCGATAATATTCGGAACCGGCTTGTCGCCTTCGTTGATTACCAAATCGATGGCAGTTCCTTTGGGAGCCTTGTCCAGGCCCTTCGGCGACTGGCTGAGAACAGCGCCGATTTTACCGCCGTCCATATGCTTGCGCGTCACCTTACCGACCTTAAAGCCTGCATCCGCCAGCTGCTGCTCCGCCTTCGACAGCGACATGCCTGTAACATCAGGCACAGCCTTCAGCTCCGCGCCCTTACAGATGGTCAGGATAATAAGGCTGCCCTGCTTACGTTTTTCGCCGGCCTTCGGGGACTGCTCCATAACAGTACCGGGCTTAAACTTATCAGGATCGCCGTATTTTTCCTCCAGCTCTACCTTAAACTGCTTTTCCTCCAGCAGCTTCTGTGCTTCTACTACCGTCATATTGGTAACATTAGGCACTGCAATTTCCGCCAGATTGCGGTTGAAGATAAAGTGCGCTACCAGCGAAATTGCTACTACAGCAGCAGTAATCATTACTATCAGTTTGGTATAATTCAGCTTTTTCTTAACCACTGGTTTTTCATCCCCTGTTTTTCCGGAAGGCATTGCTTCCTGCTTTTCCTGAATTTTTTCCGGCTCTTGTGTTACAGCCGGAGTTACCTGCTTCGGCGGCAGCTCACTGCGTACCGGCTTCATAATTACCGTAGCACCGTCATCACGGTTATCGACAACATTGCCGTTAGGCTTCACCGCGCCCAGCTCCTGATGATAGTCCTCGCTGCTGAACGGGAAGAGCTTCATCTTCAGGTTCAGCAAATCGCGTCGCATCTGTCCGGCGTTAGCATATCTGTCCTCACAACGCTTTGCCAACGCCTTGTCCATAATCTCCTGCATGCCCTCGGGAACATTTTCCATATAGTCCTTCAGCTGCGGCACAGGCTTTTCTACATGCATCATAGCAACCGAAACCGCCGTTGTGCCGACGTAGGGAACCTCACCCGTAAGCATTTCGAAGAGCACTATACCCAAAGAATAGACATCGCTGCTGGCAGTAATCTTACCGCCGCAGGCCTGCTCCGGAGAAATATAATGCACAGAACCCATCACTGATTTGGAATAAACCATCGTCTGGTTCGTGACCATTTTGGCAATGCCGAAATCAGCGATTTTCGGATTCATATTTTTGTCAATTAAAATATTCTGCGGCTTGATGTCACAGTGAATAATGTTATGGCTGTGAGCATGCTGCAGTGCATCGGCAAGTCGCACAGCGATTTCCAGCACAGTATTCAGGCTCAGCTTATGCTCCTGCATATACTCCTTCAGAGTAACACCGTCAACATATTCCATAACTATATACTGATTGCTGCCTTCCGATACAACATCATAGATATTGATAATATACGGATGCACCAGACGCGCCGCGGATTTTGCTTCTCTGCGGAACTGCTCCAGCAGCTCATTGTCCCCCAGGAACTGGTCGCGCAGCATTTTCACGGCTACATTACGGTCCAAAAGCTGGTCGTGGGCCAAAAAGACTTCGGCCATACCGCCATAGCCAATCGGACGAATAATCTCATAGCGTCCGTTCAAGATGGTCTTGCCATTTTTATCCATTACAGCTTTCCTCCCCCTGCGTAGTTAAATCAATCAGAATCAGAGACACATTATCGCGTCCGCCGTTGTCCAGGCTCTGCTCCAGCAGTTTGTCAGCAGCCTGCTCCGGATCGGCACAGCCGATAATCCGGCTGATTTCGGCTGCACGCAGCATGTCGGACAGACCATCGCTGCACAGCAGCAGCCTGTCACCCTCCTGCAGACGGAAGCTGAAGAAATCAGCATTAACTGTTTCCTCGACACCCAGGGCTTGCAGCAAAATATTACGCTGCGGATGTACAAAGGCTTCCTCGTCCGTAATTTTTCCCTGTTCCTTTAAATCCGCTACCAGTGTATGGTCATGCGTCAGCTGCTCCAGCTTGTCGTTGCGGAACAGATACAATCTGCTGTCGCCTACATGGCAGCAGTAGCCGTGCCCATCCCCCGGCAGATAAAGCGCCGTCATCGTCGTTCCCATGCCGGAATAGCTTTCATTGCTCACCGCCATTTTAAAAACGTGCGTATTAGCCTTGTCAAAGGCCTCCAGCATAACCTTACGGATATTCTGTTCCTTCTGCTCATGGCGCAGGCTATGTGTTGCAGCCTCAAAGGCTTTAATAGTAGACCTGCTGGCAATTTCTCCTGCCGCATAGCCTCCCATGCCGTCGGCAACGGCAAAAAGAGAGGGCTCACGCACCAGCAGCGCATCTTCATTATTCTCTCTGACCAGGCCCACATGGGTTCTGCTGATTACCTGCATTATTTTTGCTCCTGTTCCTTGGCAAATTTAGCCCGCAGCTGACCGCAGGCCGCATCAATATCCTTGCCCATCTCCTTACGAACGGTAGCGTTAATCCTGTTTTTCTGCAGGATGCGCAAAAAGCGTTCTACTACCGCTTTGGACGGGCGCTCAAAGCCCTGCTCCGGCACCGGGTTGGCCGGTATCAGATTAACGGATGCCTGCTTATAGCGCAGGTAATTGCTCAAAAGCTCCGCGTCCTGCGGACTGTCATTTTTTCCCTTCAACAGAATATATTCATATGTTATCTGCCTGCCGCTGGCTTTGCTGTAGCTTTCGGCAGCTGTCAGCACATCCACGAAGGGATAACCCTTGTTGACAGGCATCAGCGCCGTACGCAGCTCGTTTTTGACTGCGTGCAGTGAAATTGCCAGATTTATCGGCTTGCCCTGCTCCTCCAGGCGTTTAATACCCGGAATGATGCCGCAGGTGGAAATCGTCATATTACGGTAGCTCATGTTGCAGGTGTCCTCGCGATGCAGAAAATCCAGCGCCTGCAAAACGCTGTCAAAATTCAGCATCGGTTCACCGCTGCCCATGACCACCACTCTGCTCACCATTGCTCCCTGCTCACGCAGACGCTCGTTGAACAGGTAAACCTGCGCCACGATTTCTGCCGCCGTCAGGTTGCGTACAGCACCCTTCAGGCCGCTGGCACAGAAAGCGCAGTGCATATCGCAGCCGACCTGGCTGGAAACGCACACGCTGTAGCCGTAATCATGGTGCATCAGAACCGTTTCTACCGAATTGCCGTCCGGCAAGCCCAAAAGCAGCTTACTCGTCATGCCGTCGGAGGAATTCTGCTCACGCAAAATTTCCAGACTGTGCGGCAACACGGTGAATTTTTCCTGCAGCACGGCAATATCGGCCTTGCTCAGGTTGTGCATAGCGGTAAAATCAAAGACCGACTTTTGGTACAGCCATTGAAATACCTGCTTGGCACGGAACTTTTTCAGTCCTGCTGCCACAAACAAATCCTGTAATTCTTCTATTGGTAAAGCAAAAATATCTTGCATTCTCTTACCTCTATATTACTGCTTTTTCATCAGCTTACAGATATAAAAGCCGTCGATGCCGTCATTCTGCGGCAGAAGCTGCAGCTCCTGTACCTGCTCACCCGTCAGCGGATGTGTGAATTCCACGCGCTGCCATTCGGGATGCTGCGTTAAAAACTCTTCCACCAGATAATGGTTTTCGCTCTGCTCAATCGTGCAGGTGCTGTAAACCATCGTGCCGCCGTCCTTCACATACTGTGCGGCATTCTTTAAAATTGCCAGCTGCAACGGCGGGAACAGCTTCAGATCCTTGCGTTGCTTGCGCCAGCGTGCTTCCGCACGGCGACGCAGCACACCCAGACCGGAGCAGGGTGCATCAACCAAAACTCTGTCAAACACGCCCAGCCATTCGCTGCGCAGCTGCAGAGCATCGTTCTGCAGTGCTTTGACGCTCTTCATGCCCAGACGGGCAGCGTTTTCGGCAATCAGCTCCAGCTTATGCTCGTGGATGTCGCAGGCGATAACCTCGCCCTTATCCTGCATAAGCTGTGCCACGTGCGTTGCCTTGCCGCCGGGAGCGCTGCACATATCCAGCACGCGCATTCCGGGCTGCGGCGCCAGCACCGGCGCTACCAGCATAGAGCTTTCATCCTGAATATAAAAATGCTGCGGCAGTGCTGCCAGAAGCGTATGCAGCGACGGCAGATGCTCTGCCACAATGCCGTAGGGACTCCATTCGGAAGCATGCACCTGCGCACCCATTTCCGTCAGATCCGCCAACAGCTTGTCGCGCGTAGTCACCAGCGTATTAACACGCAGGCACACCGGCGCAGCCGTATTATCAAACGCCAGCAGGCGTTCGGTACCGCCGCGTCCCCACGGTCCCAGCCAGCGCTTCACCAGCCAGCGCGGATGGTAATACTGCAGCGACAGATAATCGGCATCCTGCTTTTCGGTATCAGGCAGGACGAATGCTCCTGCTTCCTGCTTACGCAGCAGACCGCGCAGAACGCCGTTGACGAACTTGGCGCTGCCCTCATGGCTCACAGAGCGCGCCAGCTTCACAGCCTCGTTTACTGCCGCCGACGCAGGAATGCGCGTCATATACAGCAGCTGGTAGGTGCTGATGCGCAGTATCGCCAGAATATCACCGGTCACCTTGTCCAGCGGACGGCTGACACACTGCGCCAGATACCAGTCAAGCGTACCGCTGGCCTTTACCGTGCCGTATACCAGCTCCGTTGCCAGCCTTCTGTCAAGATCGCTCAGTCTGCTGCCGCGCAGATACTGGTTCAGCGCGATATTCGTATAAGCGCCGTCCTCCAGCACCATACGCACCAAAAGCGCCGCTGCTCCGCGGGCACTCTCAGGATAATTTGCTTTTTGTTCCTTCCGCATGCTTTGTTTCTTCCTCATCATCTTCCATAAATGCTAAAATTGCTGCTTCCAGCTTATTGATATCTACCCGTGTATTAAAGCAGGGACCGAAGGGACGCTCGTTTAAAACGCCCAGCACCGGCAGCGGAAATACATCCTGAATGCCGCTGGTCAGGTCACGCTCACAGGCCACGGCCACAATAGCTTTCGGCCTTGCCTGCTTAACCATCTGCCTTGCCAGCGTACCACCGGTGGCCACAGCAAAATGGCAACCGTACTTGTGCGCCAGCCCCAGCATAGCACCTACGCTACAGCGTCCGCACTGACGGCAGTTCTCTACATTACGGGTTATCTTATGTACGCAGGTATCCAGCTGGATACAATGCGGTGTTAAAATCATAATTCGGTTGGCAGGCACCTTCACCTTATGCTGCAGCACCAGATTGTTGCTTACCTCGATAAAGGACTGCTCAATGCGGACGCGGGGAATATTGAACAAGCGTCCCAGTACTACCGCAAAGGGGAAGAGAATATTAATCGCCTTCCACGCCCAAAAATACAAAATTTTGAGCACCGGTATTCCCAATAGCGCCATGACAATTCCCAGCACGCCGCTGAGCATTGCCAGCACGATCAGTACGCCGAAAAAGCCGAAAATTATCGGCAGGAAACGGCTGATTTCATAAAGCCCCGGAAAGGTTACCTTCCAGACCACATAAAACATCAGCGCACCTAATACGGCACTAATGGAGGTCAAGGCCATAAATATACGTTTTTTGGGCTTAAATACACTATCTTCGTTCATTAAAAGATTACTCCTTCAATTTACAGCCTGCTTCAGGCAAGCAGATCGCCCTCCTGTACACCGCGGCCGTTCAGGAAAACCTGCGCCGGCATACGTTTTTTGGATTCGGGCTGTACCTCGGTGATTTCCAGTACGCCCTCACCGCAAGCTACAAAGAAGCTGTGCTTGCCGGTTTCGATAACGGTACCGGCAGCAGCAGCGCTGTTTTTGTCAGTCATTTTACTGCCCCATATTTTCAGGCCCTTGCCGTTCGGCAGCTTGGTAAAGGTGCTGGGTGCAGGATTAAAGCCGCGGATAAGGTTGTGTACCTCCTGTGCCGTTTTGCTCCAGTCGATATGCTCCATGCTGCGGTCGAGAAGTGTTGCATAGGTAGCCTGTTCGTTATCCTGCGGTTCCGCAACGGCAGTACCTGCCGCAATCTTGTCGATAACTTGCAGCAGCAGCGCCGCACCCTGCTCACGCAGAGCATAATGCAGCTCGCCCATCGTGGTATTTTCTTCGATAGGCACTACTACCTTATCCAGCATTGCGCCGGTATCCATGCCGATATCCATCTGCATAATCGTTACGCCCGATTCCTTTTCGCCCTTGATGATGGCATACTGAATCGGCGCCGCACCGCGATACTTCGGCAGCAGGGAAGCGTGTACGTTAATGCAGCCGTATTTCGGCAGCTCCAGAATTTCCTTGCTCAAGAACTGGCCGAAAGCAGCTACAACAATCAGCTCCGGCTGCAGCTCGTGCAGCAGCTCAACAAATTCGGGAGTTTTTACCTTTTGCGGCTGGTAAACAGTCAGGCCCTGCGCCAGCGCATATTCTTTAACCGGTGTTTGCAGCAGCTTGTTGCCGCGTCCCTTCGGACGATCCGGCTGAGTTACTACCGCAAGAATTTCATGCTTGCCGCTTTCACACAGCGCCTGCAGACTGCCTACTGCGAAATCCGGCGTTCCCATAAATACTATACGCATTTGTTTTCCTCCGTATATCTTTCTATTTTTTTTCGTATCCCGGTCAGGATTTATCTTAAAGCATCCTCGGGATTTTCCTTCTGCTTAGGCGAAATGGTTTTAGCCTTGTCGATGAACAGAATGCCGTCCAGATGGTCCAGCTCATGCTGAATGCAAATAGCCAGCAGACCGCTTGCGGAAAGCAACATGCGTTGGCCGGTTTTGTCGGTGAATTCGCATTCCACATATTCGGAGCGTTCTACCTCGCCTTCGTAATCAGGCACGGAAAGACAGCCTTCGCTGCCCAGCACCTTGCCCTCGCGTTTAACAATCTCAGGGTTAATCAGCTCGTACAGGCCTTCGCCTACGTCGATAACTACTACGCGCTTGCTTACACCCACCTGCGGTGCTGCCAGGCCTACGCCGTCGGCCGAATACATTGTTTCTGCCATATCACGCAGCAGACGCTGCAATTTTTTATCTATACGCTCTACCGGTTGAGCCACCTCACGCAGCACCGGAGCGCCGGCAATCACTATTTTTAACTTAGCCATTTTTGTTCCTCCTTATATCTATTCCAATAGTTCATTATAACACATTACTACAGGAAAAAACAAATTCTCTGCACAAGCTTCCTCATATATTTAAGTAAAGACTAAAAAGCCTTCTGCATCAGGCGAATTTCGCGTCAGAAGCAGAAGGCTCTTAAGCTTTTTTGTTATTTATTTTTTATAATTGTTTTTATCTGCCATACGGATACCGGTATTTACCAGCTTCTGTGCAGGCTTGCTGCCATCTTTTGCTGCAGCAGCGGCAGCCATCACAGCCTCGTAGCCCATTTTGTACTGATTCTGTACGGCAACGGCGATACTATAGTTCTTGTCCTCCAGGCCAAGCAAAGTCTTTTTACCAAGGTCAAAACCGGTAACGACAATATCCTTGCGGCCTGCAGCCATTACAGCCTCCACGGTTGCATTGGTGGAGCCGTTGTTGCAGGCAATAATGCCTTTAACGTTATGAGTGTTTTTGATTTTTTCGGTAACCAGCTTAAATGCGCCCGCTTCATCACCATAGTTGATAATATAATCATGTTCGATTTTCCAGCTTGCAGAAGCAAATTTACCCCAGTTTGCCATAATGCTGTTCAGACGGTCGGAAATCGTAGTGCTGGCCAAGGTGCTGACATGTACCAGAACCGTTGCCTCCTCGGATTCCTTCACGCCGCTAGCCTTCATCTGCTCTACCATTTGCTGGCAAACCTCGGCACCAGCTTCCAAGTTATCGGTAAGGAAGGCTGCATCATAATCATTGCTGCTGAGTGCAGTATCAACCAAAAATACCGGCAACTTCTGCTCGCGCAGTGTTTTCGCACTTGCCGTCATATTGGAGCTGTCCGCCGGAGCAAGAATCACTGCATCTGCTTTTTTGCCGGGAAGCTCCTTGACCATATCGCGTTGCAGCTCCCAATCGCCGTCCTTCATAACGCCGCCGACATAAACGTTAACGTCAGCCTTAGCTGCGCCGTCCTTAATGCCGCGGATAACTTCTTCCCAATAGTTACCCTTCATAACCTTAAGTACGGCATAGACGTTTTTGCGTCCTTCCTTTACTTCCGTCACAGGCTCAAAATCCTGCTTGGATTTGGCGTTCATAACCTTTTGTGTTACCGCGCCCTGTTGCGCATTGTTGCCGCCGCAGCCTGCAACGCCTACAAGCAGTAAAGCCGAGAATAAAACTGCTAATAATTTCTTCATACCCATACTATCAACCTCCGCTTATTTATATGAGTAACATTTCAAAACTTGCTCATATGTTATCAACAATATTATAACACTTTTACAAGAAAAATCAAGCAATTTGTAATCTTTATTTGTTTTAACCTAAACTCAATAACCACGTAAACATTAAAGAATAATAGACTCAGCAAGCATTGTATTTATCACAAATCAAAGCTGTTTTTCTGCGTTCAAATCAAAGCTAAATATTATTTTTGTCCTCTTTCACTTCACAATAGCTTGCGTCAGGTAAAGATAACTTTACAAAAGCCTCTTTCTTCTCATCAAAGTTTGTGCTATAATCTTTTATTAAGCAAGCAAAAACTGACAACAGTACAGCCCGCTTTATGATAATTTAGGGAGGATTTTTACATATGCTGAACCAGATTTCTTTATTCACCGAAAACAACGAGGGTGGTTTGTTCAAAATCACCACCATTCTTGCTAAAGCCAACATCAATATTTACACCATGCTGGCCAACGACAGTGCGGAATTCGGCATCGTGCGCCTGATTGTGGACAAGGCAGAAACTGCTATCGAAGTACTGAAGGCAGAAGGCTACCAATGCCGTCAGGACAAGGTTATTGCTGTAGAGATGAACGATACTCCGGGTTACCTGGACGGCATTCTTTCCGCTATCCACGGTGCCAACATCGACATTTCTTACCTTTACATTTCCTTTAACCGCGACAATGTTAAGCCGGTAGTAGTTTTCAAAACCAACGAGCCGGAAACTGCCACCTTCCTCATCGGACGTGGCTACAAGCTGCTGGAAACATTTTAATAGCTGAAATATTTTAAAGGCCGCCCGCTGAAGCAGGCTTTTTGCATGCAAAAAAGCTGCCGCAGCCTTCGCTACAGCAGCTCATACTTATCAGTTTACAGTTCTTCCGCCAGGTCAAGCAACAGTCTTTCCGTCTTTTCCCAACCCAGGCAGGGGTCGGTAATAGATTTGCCGTAGACGCCATCATGCACGCCCTGAGCACCGTCCTCGATATAGCTTTCAATCATCAGGCCCTTGACGATTCTGTTGATATCAGCATTCAGCTTGCGGGAATGCACAATATCCTTGGCAATGCGGATTTGCTCCAGATATTTTTTGCCGGAATTGGCGTGGTTGGTATCCACAATAATCGCCGGGTTCTGCAGCTGACGCTCCGCATACATATCAATAACGATTTTCAGCACCTCATAATGGTAGTTGGGGAAGCTGTTGCCGATGGGGTCAACATAACCGCGCAAAATAGAATGCGCCAGCGGGTTGCCCTTAGTGCGCACCTCCCAGCCACGGAACAAAAATTCCTGCTCATGCTGCGCTGCCGCCACACTGTTGAGCATAACAGACAAATCGCCGCTGGTAGGATTCTTCATGCCTACGGGAATGCCTACGCCGCTGGCAATCATGCGGTGTAGCTGATCCTCGCTGGAGCGCGCACCTACTGCAGCGTAGCTCAGCAAATCGGACAGATAACGGAAAACCTCGGGATAGAGAATTTCCTCGGCGCCGGTCAGACCGGTTTCTTCTACCACGCGCACGTTCATTTTTCGGATAGCGATAATACCGCCCAGCATATCCTCCTCACCCTCGGGAGAAGGCTGGTGCAGCATACCCTTATAGCCTACGCCGATAGTACGCGGCTTGTTAGTGTACAGACGCGGTACGATAAAAATTTTATCCTGTACCTTTTCCTGCAGCTTGGCCAGACGATAAACATAGTCCAGCACAGCATCCTCATTATCGCTGGAGCAAGGACCGATAACCAACAAAAAGCGGTCATCCTTGCCTGTAAAAATATTCTTTATAGCCTCGTCACGCTGCAGCTTCAGCAGCTTCGAAGCCTTACTTACCGGATAATCCTCCATTAAGGCCTGCGGTGACGGCAGCACCTTGATAAATTCCATCTGCATGCTCATAAACAATTACTCCCATTAATCAATTTGCTGACACCGGCAGATTTTTGCAACATTCTACCGGTATTAGCAGTGTCAAATCTTCTATATTGTAACACAAACTCTGTTTTTATACAATCATTTACCATGTTAAATTACACTTACAGGGTCAACATTAAAGTAAAGATTAGGCTTTTCCTTGAATTCACTGTTCAGCAATGCTTCCTTTGTTTCCCTCAAATCCTGCGCCTTCAACAGCACATTGAAACGGTACAGGTCATAGGCCTTTGCCACCAGCGAGGGGAACGGTCCTGCAATCAACAAATCCTCCAGTTTGCCTTGCAGCTTTAAGCTCTGCAGATAGAAGACAACCTGCTGCGCCAGCGCCAGGCCTGCACCCTCATCCTTATCCACCACCTGCAGCTTAAGCATCTGGGCGAACGGCGGATAAAAATAGTTCTGACGTTCCTGCAGCTCGCGCTTGGCAAAGGTGTCGTAATCCTGCGTCACCGCCAGCTGCAGAATCGGGTTATCCGGATCATAGGTCTGGAAGATTACATGTCCCGGCCTGTCACCGCGTCCCGCACGCCCCGCTGCCTGCGTCAGCAACGAAAAGGCGCGCTCCGACGCTCGGTAATCCGGCAGATGCAGCGTACTGTCCGCCGCCAGTACTCCCACCAGCGTTACATTGGGAATATCATGTCCCTTCGCCACCATCTGCGTACCAATCAGCACATTGGCCGCACCGTCGGCAAAGCGCCGCAGGATATCGGCATGCGCAAACTTCGCCACAGTCGAATCCTGGTCCATGCGCAACACACGCACCTCCGGCAGCTGCTGCAGCTGTTCTTCGGCCTTCTGCGTACCGCTGCCGAAATATTTGATGCGGCGGCTATGACAGTTGGGGCACTCCTGCGGCAGCGGCATCGTGTTACCGCAGTAATGGCAACGCAAATCCTCGTTCTTCTTGTGGTAAACCATTGCTACGGCGCAATGCGGACAGGTAATCGTCTGGCCGCAGTCGCGGCACATCACAAAGGTAGAATAGCCACGGCGGTTTAGGAGGACAATCGCCTGCTCCCCCGCCGCCGCCGTCATCACTAACGCCTGCTGCAGTGCGCGCGACAGCACGCTGAAATTGCGCGCCTCCAGTTCCTTGCGCATATCCACGATCTCAACCTTTGGCAAAGCAGCACCATTAGGACGTGACGTAAGATGCAAATGTGTACATTCGCCCTGCAGTGCCTTATAATAAGTGCATAAATCCGGCGTCGCACTGCCAAGCACCAAAGCTGCGCCGGTCAGGCGGCAGCGGGTGCGGGCAACATCACGTGCATTATAATGCGGACGGTGGTCCTCCTCCTTGTAGCTTCCCTCATGCTCCTCGTCGACAATCACCAAGCCAAGCTTTTCAAACGGAGCGAACACAGCACTGCGCACGCCAATCAGCACCCTTGCCTTGCCTGTGCGCATGCGGTACCACACGTCGCCTCTTTCGTTCTGCGATAGCTTACTGTGCGCCACGGCAATCTCGCTGCCGAACCATGCCTGAAAGCGCTTCACCAGCTGCGCTGTCAGCGCAATTTCCGGCACCAGCATCAGCACCTGCCAGCCTGCATCCACAGCATGAGCCGCCGCACGCAGGTAAACCTCCGTCTTGCCGCTGCCCGTAATGCCCTGCAGCAAAAAGGACTGCGCACGCTGCGCATCTATCGCCTGATTAATCTTTACTGCGGCATCCTGCTGCTCCGCCGTCAGCTGCAGGCTTTCGCCACGCTCCTGCTCTGTGTTATAGCTGTTGCGCAGCACACGCTTCTGCACTGCGTCCGCCAAACCGTTCTGCGCTAAAGCGCGCGCTACCGCGGAGCTCACACCCTGCTGCGCCAACTCGCTCACGCTCAGTGCTCCTGCAGCCTGTGCCAGTACGCCCAGGGCAGCATGCTGCCCCTTGGCACGTTTGGCAAGCGTTCCTTCAGCCAACGCCTGCCTTCCTGCAGCATTGATACGATAAGCCAACACTGTTTTTTCCTGCAAACGCTCATTATAAACATAATAAAGCAAACGTCCCTGCGCATCACGCACGGCACGCCGCTTAATGCTCGATTTTCCCGGCACAAAAAGGCGCATCGCCTCTGCCAGCGAACACATATAATAATCTGCCATCCATTTGGCAGTAGCCAGCATTTCCTTATCAAACCAAGGAGTATCGCCCAAGGCTGCCTCCACCGGCTTCAGCTTACTTCTCAGCACTTCATCACTAGGCAGCGACACACGCTCCACCACAAAGCCTTCCACCTTCTGGCCGCTGAAGGGAATAACTACACGCCAGCCGCTGTCTATAAACTGCAGTGCTTCCGGCACACTGTAGGTAAACTGACGGAATAAATTTTTTACTGGTAAATTTATCGCAACATTAACAGCAAACATGGCAACCTCCTGCAAACATACTTGTAGTTTATTATAGCATAAATCAGGGAGAATGCGGAGAGCGTTTATATAAAAAGCGTTCTACCGCAGTCATGTAGAACGCCTTTTGCAGCTTTATGCTGTTTTACTGTTATGCTGTCAATTTGGAGGCAAGCTCACGTACTTCTGCTTCTACCGAAGTTTTATCTTTCATAACCGCTAAGGTTTGCCTTTAATCTTTATGTTTACTTCTTTCGTCCCCGAAAGAAGTAACAAGAAAGGGGCGCGCTTTACCAAAGCGCGGGAAACAGTCGCTTTTTTGCTCGCACAAAAAAACTTAGCAAAAAATGCTTTACCATATTCTCTTTGGTTCGTAGTAAACTAACAACTACTGAAACACATTAACGATTATGGAAGTATTTTTTGAGGTTTAGACTAACGCAAAGTTTAATCCCCTGATACAAGTCTTAGACAAACCACAAAGCACTTCATGGGTTACGAAGAACTTTTGCAAGAATTCGAACAAGCGCTAGTAACAGTAAAGCGGCCCTATTCAAACTGTTTGCATAGATCAAAATCACTGTTTCAGCACTTCGTCATATTTCATAATCTCGCACTGAGACTAGCCATTATTTTTTGCTTTCTCTTCCAGTTCCAACATGTACTTATCAAAATCAGACATAAATAATCTGTCTTGAATGACACGATATTTTTCAAATTCAGTTTCGGCATGCAGCTTTGCAATTGCTTCTGACACCTTCCCTGCATCCTGTAAAACACCATATTCAAACATTTCAATGAAACTGTTAAGTCTCTTCTCCCAATCCTCCATAGTAAGAGGAATATGCCTTAATGTCATGTTCTCTGCGAAATCCAAGTATGCGGTAACCATACGGTTTAATTGCTGCAATTCATTTTCGCTCAGATAATTTTTTGCAATCGTCACATCACTTTTTTTAATCTTGCCGTCTGGAGCATCTGCCCATGTAGTAAGTCCCATATGTTCCTTTTGATGGTCGGCGCGTTCTACAATCAATTCAACTGCAGTGTGACCGTGAATTGCATAGTGCATTTTGTTCTGAATAGTTGCGTAAAACCGTTTCGTTGTTGCAGAGGTTTTGTCATAATCTATCGCAGTAGCATAAATATCTGTGATTTTCTGATAAAACTTCCTTTCGCTTGCGCGAATTTCTCTGATACGTTCAAGCTGTTCATCAAAGTATTTATCCGTCAGATAAGTGCCTTGTTTCAGGCGTTCATCATCCATTACCCAGCCTTTAATGGTGTAGTCCTTGGCAATCTTATTTACCCATTTACGGAACTGCACTGCACGCTCAGAATTGACTTTAAATCCTACTGCAATAATCATCTCCAAAGAATAGTGATTTGTGCTATAGCTTTTTCCATCAGCAGCAGTTATTCGATATTTTCGAATAACTGAACCCTCCTGTAATTCACTATCCTCGAATATCTTTTTAATATGATAATTTATGGTGTTTACACCTACATCATACAAAGTTGCCATCATTTTCTGTGTCAGCCATATATTCTCATCTTCGTAGCGCATCTCAATGCTGTCCTGCTGGTCCCCCACAGAGGCAACATAAGTCAGATATTCCGCTGCGCTGGAACGGATGGTTATTTCGGCTTTGTTTTTTACCAATATCCCCACCACTTTCTCTCAAATCAAATTTATCAGCACAGTTTAACAGTACCACAGTTTCAGCGGTTCGCCGTCTCCAATCATGCTTCGCTCTCGCTCGCATTCTTGGACGGCTATCACATGGTGCGCACCAGCTGCTCACCGCGTCGCTCAGCTCCTAGTGAGCAGGGTGACGCACTCAACATGGCTCGTCATCGGGAACATATCCACCGGCTGCGCTACAATCGCCTTATACCCATGCTGCTCCATAAACGCCAAATCACGTGCCAAGGACGCAGGATTGCAGGACACATAAACAACGCGCTCAGGCTGCACCTCGGCAATCGCTGCCAGCACCTTCTGCTCGCAGCCCGCACGCGGAGGATCCACTACCAAAACGTCCGGACGCACGCCGCCTGCAAGCAGCTTCGGCAGCTCCACAGCAGCATCACCGCAGATAAATTCCGCATTAGCGCATTTATTTTCTTCTGCATTTTTCTTGGCGTTTTCAATCGCAGGCGCTACAATCTCGATACCATAAACCTGTTTGGCGTGACGTGCAAGATACAGAGAAATCGTACCTGTACCGCAGTAAACGTCCACCACGGTTTCCTTGCCGCTCAGCGCCGCAAACTCCAGCGCTTTGTTATACAGCTTTTCTGCCTGCTCGCTGTTCACCTGGAAGAAGGCCTGCGCGGAAATATGGAAGCTCAGGCTGCCCAGACTGTCCTTAATCGATTCCGGTCCGTACAGCACGCGCGTCTTGCTGCCCATGACCACGTTCGTCTGTTTTTTGTTGATGTTCTGCACTACGCTCACAAGTCCCGGAACATGGCGTTTCAGCCATTCAATAAGCACGCCGCGGTGCGGAATGTCATAGCCAGAGGTAATAATAACCGCCATCACTTCGCCGCTGTGTACGCCCACGCGTCCCATAATATGGCGCACAAGTCCTTTGCCTGTCTTTTCGTCATAGGCGCTGATGTTATAATGCTGCATCCAGGTGCGCACTGTTTTCATAATTGCATTGTTCGCCTCTTTGGAAATCATGCAGGCATCCGTATCTACGACGCTGTGTGTTGCCGTCGCATAACAGCCTATCTGCAGCACACCTTCAGCATCCGCTGCCGCGGGGAACTGCATTTTGTTGCGGTAGCTCCACGGCTCCGCCGCCCCCAACACCGGCAATGCCTCTAAATTAAGATGTCCGATTCTGGTGAGCGCATCCTGCACCTGCTGACGCTTGCACTCCAGCTGTCCCTTGTAGCTCAAATGCTGCAGCTGACAGCCGCCGCATTCCTTATACACCGGACACGCAGGCTCCACACGCTCGGCAGATGCTTTGACAATCTCCTCCAGCGCACCAACTGCATAGCTTTTCTTCACCAGCGTAATAGTTACGCGCACCTCTTCCTCCGGCAGCGCGCCTTTGACAAAGACTGTAAATCCTTCATACTTGCCAACGCCCTCGCCGCTGCTGCCAAGACCATTGACAGTTAACGTAATATTATCCCCCTGTTTTACAGGAATTATCTGCTTCATATATTTCCACCTGACTTTTTCGATTTTATTGTATATATATCTAATTATATCACAAAAACAGCCTGCAAAGAAACAGCAGCACGCTAAGATAATGCTTTACATCAATTCCGCAGCCTACATAACGCCAAAATATCATTTTGCATCTTTCCTGTAATTGTGAGAAGTGTGCAACATTTTCTGTAAAGCTATATACTTTTCATATAACATAAGATATAATTAAGTTAGGGACATTGAGTTTCCGGGTCTATAAAGGTTTTATTTTGCGAAAGGAGCGATGCACAATGACAGTAAAATTTTTAAAATGCAGTATTTGCGGTAATATTGTCGGCCTGATTCACGACGGCGGCGGTGAGCTTGTCTGCTGCGGTAAGCCAATGCAGGAGCTTGTTGCCAACACTGAAGACGCAGCGCAGGAAAAGCATGTGCCCGTAATTACCGTTGACGGCAGCACTGTGCGTGTAGCTGTAGGCAGCGTGGAGCATCCCATGATTGAAAAGCACTACATCCAATGGATTTATCTGCAGACAACTCATGGCGGTCAGCGCTATATCTTAAAGCCCGGTGACAAGCCGGAGGCTGTTTTCGCTCTTGCCGAGGGTGCAGCTCCGCTCGCCGCTTATGCTTATTGCAATCTGCACGGATTGTGGGCGGCAAAGCTGTAACAGCTGATGCCTTACATTCATAAAACACTTCTTTTCTCAGTATCGGAGTCCCGACCGATAATGGTCAGGGGCTCCGATGCTTTTTTATTACTCAAAAAGCTAAAAAATAAAACCGGCCTCCGACAGCTATATGTAATAGCATATCAGAGACCGGTTAAATTACAAAAACAATCACGCCAGGCTTATGGTCTTAAGCCCCAAAGGCTGTTAAAAAGCACAGCGAGAGAATTATTTTTCTACCCACAGGCCTTTTTCGTCTTTTTTGTAGCCAGCAAATTCGATTGCCAACGCAGCCATAACCTTGGTTGCGTCCTTGATCTGTACGTTCAGCTCTTCTGCGCGGATGAAATCATCGTGGCACATTTCGCTGGGGTTTTTGCTGGTGAGCAAAACGTATTCGTTCTGCATTTCTACAAGTGCTTTTGCTTCTGCATTAAATTGTTCCATTAGACTAATCTCCTTAGTTTTTATTATTGTACGATAACGCTCAGGTCACCTACAGCATGGGTAATATCCTTAACTGCTGCCAAGAGTGCCAGACGGTTGTTCTTCACGCGAACGTCCTCGTCCATAACCATAACGTCTTCGAAGAATTTGTTAATCGGGTCAACCAGCTTAACTGCTTCAGCCATAACTGCAGCATAGTCATACTTGGTTGCTGCAACCAGCACTTCCTTGCTGGCTGCCATAGCAGCATTGTGCAGAGCGCCTTCAGCTTCAACTGCAAAGAGCTGCGGGTTGATTGCAGATTCTTCTTCAATCTTCTTGCACAGGTTAGCAACACGGGTTGCAGCCTGAATCAGTGCCGGAGCCTCTGCGGAAGCAACAAAGCTGTTCAGAGCCTTAGCACGGGCAACAAGATCGGTGAAATCGTCGTTCATCTGGTCAGCCAGAACTGCGTCAACTACGTCATAACGGATGCCCTGATCCATCAGCATATTGCGCAGGCGCTGTTTCATGAACTCAGCAATCTGCGGTACGAGCTTTTTGGTGTCCTCTGCCGGGATGTTCAGCAGGTACAGAGCGCCGGCGATAACCTTGTACAGGGATACATGGTAGTTGCCGTCCAGTAAAATGTTGATGATGCCCAGAGCCTGACGGCGCAGTGCGTACGGATCCTGAGAGCCGGTCGGAGCCAGACCGCGGCTGAAGGTAGCGCAGATGTTGTCCAGTTTATCGGCAATACCGGTCAGACGGCCGATATCGGTAGTCGGCAGCTCGTCACCGGCAAAGCGCGGCAGATAATGCTCGTAAATACCCAGTGCAACCTCAGGAGCTTCACCGTCGAGCTTAGCATATTCGCGGCCCATAACGCCCTGCAGCTCGGTGAATTCGATAACCATGCCGGTTACCAGGTCGCATTTGCACAGCAGAGCGGTGCGCTCCAGCTTTTCTTTATCAACCTTGGCATTGATAGCCATAGCCAGCATATCAACAGCCTGTACCAGACGTTTGCTCTTATCGTTCATATTGCCCAGGCCTTCCTGAAAGGAAACAGTTTTGAGTTTTTCCAGACGGTCAGCCAAAGTTTGTTTTCTGTCTTCGTTGAAGAAGAATTCAGCGTCGCTCAGACGTGCACGCAGTACGCGCTCGTTACCGTGAGCAACAATTTCCAAATGCTCCTTGCCGCCGTTGCGGACGGTGATGAACTTGTTCAGCAGGGAGCCGTCCTCTGCCAATACCGGGAAGTAACGCTGATGCTCTCGCATCGGGGTGATGATGCATTCCTTCGGCAGAGCAAGGAATTTTTCTTCGAATTTGCCGCACAGAGCAGTCGGCCATTCTACCAGATAGTTTACTTCCTCCAGCAGGTCTTCATTGATTTCTGCATGACCGCCTTCGGCAATTGCCAGGTCAGTAACCTGTTGACGAATCAGCTCACGGCGAGCGTCCTGGTCAACCATTACATAGTTGTCATACATAACCTTTTCATAGGAATCAGCATCAGGGATTTCTACAGCGCCGATGGTGCCGATAGCAGCGGAAGCTACAGCGTTCTTAGCCTTACTCTTTACAGTGTCGAACAGAGCCTTGGCAGCATCGCCGATGGACTCATGAGCTTTAGCGTTATCCAGTGCGGAAGGACGCAGGAAGCGGTGACCGCGGCTGAATTTGCCGGATTTTACGCCGGTAATTTCAACAGGGATAACTTCATCGCCGAACAGTGCAACCAGCCAACGAATCGGACGGACGAATTTGAATTCATGATCTGCCCAACGCATGTTTTTCGGAAAGTTCAGGCTGGTGAGGATATCAGTCAGCAGGCCCGGCAGCAAATCCTTAACCGGTTGGCCTGCCAGATGCTTAACAGCATATACATAATCATCGCGAACAACGAGCTCTTTTACGTCAACTCCTTGGCCGCGAGCAAAGCCGATAGCTGCTTTAGAGGGAGCGCCGCTTACGAAAGCGATTTTTGCGGAAGGACCTTTAGCCTCAACAGTGCTGTCCTCCTGAGCCTCGGCAACGCCGCTGGCAATGAAGGTCATACGACGGGGAGTGCCATAGGTTTTAACTGCTTCGAAGGGAATGCGCAGCTCAGTCATTTTCTTTTCTGTCAAATCCTTTAATTGTGCCAGAATGGCAGGCATAAATTTCGCAGGAATCTCTTCTGTACCGATTTCAAAAAGTAATTTTTCCATTATTTATTCTCCCCTTTCTTGAGCAGCGGGAAGCCCATTTCTTCACGTTGTGCTACATAAGCCTTTGCACACAGGCGGGCCATCGCACGTACACGGCCGATGTAGGCAGTACGTTCACTTACGCTGATTGCTCCGCGGGAATCCAGCAGGTTGAATGCATGGGAGCATTTCAGAACGTAATCATAAGCAGGACGGATATAACCAAGCTCAATAACGCGCTTAGCTTCTGCTTCATATTTGTCGAACAGGTCAAACAGCAGCGCGGTGTCTGCTACCTGGAAGTTGTAGAAGGATTGCTCTACCTCGTTGGTGTGGAAAACGTCACCGTAGGTAATGTCGCCAACCCATTGGATATCGAATACGTTTTCTACGCCCTGGATGTACATAGCCAGACGCTCCAGGCCGTACGTGATTTCAACGGTAACAGGCTTAACGTCAATGCTGCCTACCTGTTGGAAGTAGGTGAACTGGGTGATTTCCATACCATCCAGCCAAACCTCCCAGCCAAGGCCCCAAGCGCCCAGAGTTGGAGATTCCCAGTTATCCTCTACAAAGCGGATATCATGGTCCTCCTGATGAATGCCGAGCTCAGCCAGGCTCTGCAGATACAGCTCCTGAATGTTTTCCGGAGAGGGCTTAACGATAACCTGGAACTGATGATGCTGGAACAGACGGTTTGGGTTATCACCGTAACGGCCGTCAGCCGGGCGGCGGGAAGGCTCTACGTAAGCCACACGCCAGGGCTCAGGTCCGAGTACGCGTAAAAAGGTAGACGGGTTCATTGTGCCTGCGCCTTTTTCGATGTCATAGGGCTGTGCCATAATGCAGTTTTGGCCTGCCCAGAATTTTTGCAGCTTCAAAATAATTGTCTGAAAATCCATGTTTTACCTCCTATATTTGTTACAAAGACGGCAATGGCAGCAGCTTGGTCCGAAAAACAAAAAGCACCCGCGTCCCCGTAACTTAAATGTTACAGGGACGGAGTGCATACAGCTCGGACTCCGCGGTTCCACCCTGCTTGACTGCAAAAAATGCAGCCCGCCTCAATCAATATACTTTTACAGCTCCAAAGTGCCTTCATCCGCCTTTGCCGCCTTGCACTGTCACGGCTCGCTGAGGTTGCAGACTACTACTCTTCTTCTTAGCTTAACTGTTAGTATATAAAATGCAGCGCTATTTGTCAAGTGCGGCAAATAATTTTGTAAATAACGCTCACAAAAATGTATCAGCTTTCACCATAACAAAATGCCCCCACGCGAACGCGCAGAGGCATTATTGCTTCAAGTTGTCAGGTTAATATAAATTAAGCGGCTATTATTTCTTTTCGATGAGCTTCAGCGGAGCAGAAATCTTAGCTTCTACTTTTTCGCCTTTAGCAGCTTTAACAGCTACTTCCAGACCTTGCTGACCCATGATTTCCGGCTGTTGAGCGATAGTAGCGCTCATAGCGCCGCTTTCTACAGCCTTTACGCCGTCAGCAGTGCCGTCAAAGCCAACGATGAAGATTTGCTTGCCAGCACTCTTAGCAGCTTCGATTGCACCCAAAGCCATTTCGTCGTTCTGAGCGAAAATAGCTTTGATGTCCGGGTTAGCCTGCAGCATGTTTTCTGCTACAGTCAGGCCCTTGCTGCGGTCAAATTCAGCAGTCTGTTTAGCAACAACGGTCAGCTTGCTGTCAGCCAGCTTGTGGAAGCCTTCGCCGCGTTCACGGGAAGCGCTGGCACCGGGGATACCCTCCAGCTCAGCAACCTTAACCTTTTCGCCCAGCTTTTTGATAATGTAATCAGCAGCCATTTCGCCGCCCTTTACGTTATCGGAAGCAACCAGGCATGCTACATCACCCTGGTTAGCACTGCGGTCGAGGCAGATAACAGGGATGTTAGCCTTGTTGGCAGCCTTTACGGACGTAGAAATTGCATCAGAGTCAACAGGGTTAACCAGCAGAACGCTGATGTTTTGCTGCAGCAGGTCAGCAATATCATTAGCCTGCTTTGCAGGATCGTTCTGAGCGTCAACAACCTTTACAGTTACGCCCAGCTCCTTAGCCTTAGCTTCTACGCCTTTAGCCAGGGAAACGAAGAACGGATTGTTTTGAGTGGATACGGAGAAGCCAATGGTGATTTTCTTGTCGTTGCCTTTTGCAGCATCCTTCTTGTCGCTGCCGCCGCAGCCGACAATCATCATAGCCATTGCTACAATGCAGGTTAATACCAATAAAATTTTTTTCATGTGAGAAAATACCTCCCGGAATTAGAAATTACTATGCGGACAAAAACTTGAATTAAGCAGGCTGCGGCTGAAAAGCACTGGATGGTGCTTTACGTCCGCATCACGCTTAGTTTTTCTTTCTGTCCATCAGCACAGCCAGCAAAATTACTATACCTTTGACAACTTGTTGGTAAAAGCTGGATACGTTTAAGATATTCAGACCATTGTTCAGAGTGCCGATAATCAGCGCACCGATAATGGTACCGAAGATGCGGCCCTTACCGCCGGAAAGACTGGTGCCACCCAATACTACAGCTGCGATAGCATCCAGCTCATAGCCGGTACCGGCAGTAGGCTGAGCACTGTTCAGACGGCTGGTAAGAATAGCGCCTGCCATACCGCAAAGGAAACCTGTTACGGTATAAGCAAATATTTTAATGCGGTTGATTTTGATACCTGCAATGAAGGAAACCTTCTCATTACCGCCGACAGCATAGGTTTTGCGTCCCAGCGGAGTTTTGTGCAGGATGAACCACAAAATGAAAAACATAATCAGCATCATAATAGCAGGAACCGGCAGACCGGCAACATAGCCCTGGCCAAATTCCAGGAATCGGTCATCCTCGGACAGACTGCTGATAGGGTTGCCGTTGGTATATACCAAAGTCAGACCACGGAAAATAGTCATCGTCGCCAAGGTTGCGATAAAGGGCGCCACCTTGCCGTAGGTAATTACCAGGCCGTTGACACTGCCCAGTGTAGCACCGATGAGGCAGGCCAGCACGATACCGAATACAGGATCCATACCGCCCTTGATAAAGCTGCCCATGAGTGCACTGGAAAGCGCCAGAATACTGCCGACGGACAAATCAATACCGCCGGTTAAGATAACAAAGGTCATGCCAAAGGAAATTAAGGCATTGATAGAAACCTGACGCAGCAGGTTTTTCAGGTTGCTGGGATCGATAAAGCTGCTGTTAAGGCAGGAAATGACCACAAACAACACAATAAGTCCGATTATGGAACCGGATTTTTTTAAGATTGCTTTTACATCCATTATTTTTATTGCCCTCCCGTTGCAAGTGTCATGATTTTTTCCTGGTCTGCTTCATCGTGCAGCAGCTCGCCGGCAATGCGGCCTTCGTGGACAACGACGATTCGGTCGCTCATGCCCAATACCTCCGGCAGCTCCGAAGAAACCATAATAATCGAAACGCCACTTGCAGTAAGCTCGTTCATCAGCTCATATATATCGCGTTTTGCACCTACGTCGATACCACGGGTAGGCTCATCCATAATAATGACCTCCGGGTGTCTGCCAACCCATTTGGCAATAACCACCTTCTGCTGGTTACCGCCGGACAACGCACCGGCCTCAAGGTCCAGGCTGCTGGTCTTTACGCCTAGCTTTTTTGCCATTTTATCGGCAAAATCATTAAGAATATTAAAATTGATGACACCGCTTTGGGCAAAGCTGTCAACACTCGGCAGAGCAATGTTACGCAAAATGGAGAAGTCCAGAATCAGGCCCTCTGTTTTGCGGTTTTCGGTTACGAAGCCCAATCCTGCCTTAATAGCATCCTCAGGCTTGGTAATCTTCAAAGGCTCGCCCTTGAAAACCAGCTCGCCGCCTGCATGAGGATCAACGCCGAAAACGGCGCGCATGATTTCGGTACGGCCGCTGCCCATAAGGCCGGCAAAGCCCAAAATCTCGCCCTTGCGCAGGTTAAAGTTAATATCATGGAAAACTCCCGGCTGTTCAAAGTGCTTAACCTCCAGCAGCACCTCGCCCGGCTTATTGCGGCGGTCGGGATAAAATTCCGTAATGGAGCGTCCTACCATATCGCGGACAATCTGCTCCATGCTGTATTCCTTAACAGGCTTGGTTGCAACGGATACGCCGTCACGCATAACGGTAATCGTGTCGCAGTTCTGCGTAACCTCTTCCATACGGTGCGAAATATACACCATTGCTACACCACGTTTTTTCAGGGAGCGCATAACCTCAAAGAGCTTTTCTGTTTCTCTTTCTGTCAGCGCCGCCGTAGGCTCGTCCATAATAACAACCTTGGCATCCAGCAGAAGGTTACGGACGATTTCCGTCATCTGCTGCTGTCCTACCGAGCATTCGCCGGCTTCCATATCCAGTGGCAGCTCAATTTCAATTTCACGGCATTTCTGCTCTGCCATAGCACGCATAGCCTTAAAATCCAGGATACCCATGCCGTTGGTTACGCTGTGCATCAAAAACAGGTTTTCCAGAATGCTCAGGTTCGGCCAGATATTCAGCTCCTGATGGATGAAGGCGATGCCGTAAGCTTCTGCCTCCAGAGGATTTTTGAAGCTGATTTCCTTGCCGTCGACAAAAATCTGTCCCTTATCCTGCTTGTGAATACCCGTCAGGATATTCATCAGTGTTGATTTGCCGGCACCGTTTTCACCCATCAGAGCGTGTACCTCACCGCTTTTAAGCTTCAGGTCAACACCCTTGAGCACCTCATTAGAACCAAAGGCCTTATGGATATTTCTTAATTCAATCTCCATACTTTTCCTTATTCCTACCTTACGCTAATTTTTAAAAGAAAACATTGCTGTGCAGAATCACATTGGCAAAAGGAGTAATTTCGCCGGTGCGGATAATGCATTTTGCATGCTTTGTTGCCTCCTTGAAGGCTTCGTGGTCTGCATCGATAATCCACTGCTCTTCAGTGAAAAGCTCCTTCATAGCGCCGTAGACAGCAGGATTTCTGCCTTCCATTTCCGCTGCAATTTCTACCTTTTCGATAACCATATTCTTGGCTACTTCCTCAACAACCTCCAGGAAGGAAGGAGTTCCCGGCTTCAGAGCCAGGTCGATTTTCTGCACGCCTGCAGGCACAGGCAGACCGCAGTCACCGATAACGATAGTGTCGGTGTGGCCCAAATCAGCCAGCACCTTCGCAATAGAGCTGTTCAACATTCCACCCTTTTGCATTACTTAAGCATCTCCTCTACTTCATGTAAATAAGGCATACCGCCCTGTGCTCCCAGCTTTTGCACCGAAAGAGCTGCGGCAGCATTGGCAAAGCTGATGCTTTCCTGCATGGATTTGCCATTTGCACGGGCAACAGCAAAGGCACCGTTAAAGGTGTCGCCTGCACCCGTAGTGTCAACCGGCTTTACCTTAAAGCCGGGAACAGTAATAACCTGTCCCTTTTCTGCATAGGCAACACCCTTGCTGCCCAGCGTCATAATCACCTTGCCCTGGTTCTGATCAAGGATATCCGCCTTGCCCTTACCGGCAAACAATGTTGCTGCCTCGTGCTCGTTGGGAGTCAGATAAGTGATCTTATCCAGCAGAGCCTGCGGCACCGGAGCAACAGGTGCGGGGTTCAGCAGCACAGGTACACCGTGCGCTGCGCATTTTTCGATAACATAAGCGTTAGTAGCGGCAGGAATTTCGTGCTGCAAGAGCACCATGTCTGCCTTGCTGATATCCTCCCACGCTTCATCAATCAGCGACGGGGATACCAGGTCATTGGCAGCCTTGATAACGATAATCGTGTTATCGTCCTCCGCTACGGTAATGTGTGCGGTACCGCTGTTTTCACCCGGCAGCACCTTCACATAGGTGGAATCAACGTTATTTTCCTTTAAAGCCTTCAATACCAGCTGGCCGTACACATCATCACCGATGCAGCCGACCATCATAACATCTGCTCCCAGGCGGGCTGCAGCAACAGCCTGGTTGGCACCCTTGCCGCCGGGAGAAACGGTCAGGCGGTTGCCGAAAATAGTTTCTCCGGGATGCACCCAGCGGTCACATTCAACAGTAATATCAATATTACAGCTACCTACTACGACAATCTTTGACATATTTTCTACCTCCTGTCTTCAGGATTTATATAATTTTTTGTAATAACAATGCGTATTGCCCGTCAATCAGGTTCGGCTGCAGCAAATCCTTAAGGAGTACTGCCTGCTTGCGGCTGGTTTTGGGCATGGTCTGCTGCCAATAGGTGATAGCAAGCTGCAGCAGCCGCAGCAGCTCCTCTCTGGCGCTCTTGTCGTCGGCAGTCAGCTGCCAGAAAAAGCTGTACCATTGGCGAAAGATATCCGCATCATCCAGCATCGCCGAACGCGATACGTTAGCGGTTACATCACGCAGGTGACGCAAAAGCAGCTGCAGAAGCGCTGTCTGCCGCGCAGGTTGTGCCTTCG
>ERZ779697.11-NODE-11-length-98654-cov-4.04569_pt1 | contig 98654 bp, 85 predicted proteins | sample MGYA00511881_ERZ779697 | MGnify/ENA primary metagenome ERZ779697 (study PRJEB29588, sample SAMEA2148105) | human gut metagenome | biome: human gut; feature: human-associated habitat; material: faeces | place: Denmark | collected 2008/2010 ... | reverse complement strand
CATAGCCGGATGTTTGTGTTTGACGACTGGATGTCGACGCAGAACTTTTGGAAACAGCTCATAAGCGGAGCGTTCATTGTCATAGTGATGACAGGACTAAACCAAAACATGATGCAGAAAAATCTTACGTGCAAAACGCTCGGCGAGGCGCGCAAGGACATGTGTGCCTACGGCTTTGCCTTTGTGCCTGTCAATCTACTGTTTCTTTGTCTAGGCGTGCTGCTAATGATGCTTGCCAAGCGTAACGGAATGGCCCTGCCCGCCAGTCCAGACGAGCTGTTGCCCATGTTTGCTGCTACAGGCTATCTTGGCACGGCTGTGGTCGTGCTGTTCATGATTGGCATAGTGGCAGCATCGGCCAGCACTGTCGACTCTTCTCTCACTGCCCTTACAACAAGCTATTGCTTAGACATAAAGGAACGACCTTCAGACGTAGGACTGCGCCGGCGCGTACACGTGGCCATGGCACTGCTGTTTGTCGTGTTTATACTCATTTTTAAAGCAATAAACTCTACCAGCGTGATAGACGCGATATATATTCTCTGCTCTTACACATACGGCCCCCTGCTGGGGCTATTTGCCTTCGGACTGCTGACCAAAAGACAGGTTGCAGACAAGGCTGCGCCTTACATAGCTATAGCTTCACCGCTGATATGCCTAGCGGTAAACTATATTGTACCTGCCGTAACCGGATATAAATTCGGCTACGAACTGTTGCTGCTCAATGGTATGATAACTTTTGCCGGACTATGGCTCAGCGGACTGGGCAAAAACACTGTCATAAGCAATACCATGAGACAAAACATGACATAAAAAGGCAATAAGCAGACACGAAACAGCTTTTTATCATGATTATGCGCCTGCTTATTAAATTTGTTTTGTAATTTTGCACCGAACAATCAATTTAAGGTAAAAAAATTTCCAGATAATATTATGGAATGGATTAACGGACTATTCACCACCCACTCTGCCCTGCAGACAATAGTGATACTGTCGCTCATCATAGCGGCAGGTCTGGCCTTGGGCAAAATTCACGTTAAGGGCATATCGCTCGGGGTGGCCTTTGTTTTTTTCGTAGGCATTGTGGCCGGACATTTCCAATTGAGTGCCGACAAAGGCATGCTCGACTTTGCCGAAACATTCGGACTGACGATGTTTGTATATACGCTCGGACTTTATGTGGGGCCAAACTTCTTCGGACTGATGCGCCATGAGGGCATTGCAGCCAATCTGTGGAGCTTGGGCGTAATAGCACTAGGCACAATATTGGCCCTGATTCTGTGCCTGATTTTACCCGTCAGTCTGCCGGATATGGTGGGCATTCTGTGCGGAGCTACAACCAACACACCGGCACTGGGAGCCGCACAGCAGGCACTCGAATCTGCCGGACTGCCTAGCGGAGGAGCTGCGCTAGGCTGCGCCGTAACCTATCCGCTTGGCGTTGTGGGCGTTATACTGGCAATGATAATTATAAGAAAACTGCTAGTAAAGCCCAAAGACCTCGAACCGCGCATAACCATGGAGGAAGACAACACATACGTGGCGCAGTTTGTGGTGATTAATCCTGCACTTGAAGGAAAAACACTGGCTCAGGTGTCGCAGATGTCGCACATCAAATTCATAATATCGCGTATATGGCGTGACGGCGAAGTGATTGTGCCGCTGGCCAACACTCAACTGCACATCAACGACAACGTACTGGTTGTGACCACGGCAGACGAAATTCCGTCGATGGAAATTCTGCTCGGAAAGAAAATTGAAACAGACTGGAACCAAAAGAAAATAGACTGGAACGCCATTGACGCCCAAGTGGAAAGCCGCGTCATCGTGATATCGCGCCGAGTGCTCAACGGCAAACATCTGGGACAGCTGCACCTGCGCGACACTTACGGAGTGAACGTCAGCCGCATACTTAGAGGCGACATCAAGCTGCTTGCCACCGACGATATCCGCCTGCAATACGGCGACCGCGTAACCGTGGTTGGCGCGCCTGAGGACATCAACCATGTGGAAGGATTCTTAGGCAACGCCGTTCAGACGCTCAACGAGCCTAATCTGGCCGCCATATTCCTCGGCATAATGCTCGGTCTGGCACTTGGAACCATACCTCTCAGCCTGCCCGGAATGAGCGCCCCCGTGCGCCTCGGCATAGCCGGAGGTCCCATTGTGGTAGGCATACTTGTAGGCTCGCTCGGTTCGCGTGCCCACTTCATAAGCTACACCACTCCGTCTGCATCGCTCATGCTGCGCAAACTGGGGCTTTCGCTCTATCTTGCCTGTCTTGGTCTAGAGGCCGGATATCAGTTCTTCGAGACCGTTGTGCGCCCCGAAGGTCTGCTATGGATAGGCATCGGATTTGTGCTTACAGTCGTGCCTGTGCTAATCATTGGTGCCGCTGCACTGCTCACCCGCAAATACGACTTCGGCACTATATGCGGCATTCTGTGCGGCTCTATGGCCAATCCTATGGCATTGAGCTATGCCAACGACACACTGAAAGGCGACTCGGCCTCAATCAGCTATACATCGGTATATCCGCTCGGTATGTTTGTCCGTGTAGTCATAGCCCAGGTGCTGGTGATGTTTCTGGTTTAACCATAATTTTTTAAATCACAAAGAAACAGACGTTACGGTCAGTAGACCAATACATAAAAAGATAAAATATTGCAGCAAAGACACGTTTCACTTTGCTGCAATATTTTTATTTTTGCTTACTATCTGAATTTACAAAACGTCCTAAAACTGCAGTATTTTAAAATTAAAATCTTTTGTCGGTAAATTCGCTGAAATACGTGTGCAAACGCAAACACCACATTCACAATATTTTACAAATAATCTACAGTGTTGTGTGCAATAAGACATGACTAAAAAACGCCTAAAAACAACTGAAAAAGGCAATAATACCGGCCGTTTTACAAGCTAAAAACAAGTCTGTTTCCACTCATAAAGCGGCCGTTTACCATACAAAACCATACGCTTTAGCATGGATTGTAAATATTATTTATCATCAAAAGGTTATTTGCAGCTTAATAAATTCTATTTCATCTGAAAATTCAGACATAGCCATAATATCATTATGCCACATATTAATCTAAACATGATGCATAATGAAACGTGCCAAAGACATATCTGTTTGTCAAGAATAATTACATGCGCTGCAACCACAGACATAACAGGCAGCCCTCAATTTGAAGTAGAATTACTTATTGCCGTTGCTGTTCTTTTCGAGCCATTGCAGGCGTCTCATGTCAGGCAGATGCTTTATCGAGAAATCCTCAAACGTGGCCTTAAATCCGTCGCCGTCAGGACACGCTCCCATCAGTCCTACCATTACAGGATGATTGTCCTGAAGCCATGCGTTGCGCATCATGGTATAGTTCTTGTCGTCGAACGAATAGAATATCTCAACAGCGTCGAGTCTTCTTACAGCCTTAATCCAGACATACTCAACAGGCTTGTCAAGCGGAATTATGCTCCAGTCGCTTGTATGATGTGTTACGACGGTGCTGAGGTTATACTTGCCGTCGACAAACTCAATACCTGCCTTGATATAGTTTTCGTGGTCAATACGTATCATCAGTCCCGCCTGGTCGAAACGTGTCTTGTAACTGCCCGAAATCTTAACCTTTGCCTCAAACTCACCGCCACGCAAAGTGTAAAGGAAAGGAGCATCGTCAACCGTAAATCCGTAATGAGATATACGCCAATAATCAGTGTGCGGCGTAACGTCCATAACGAGCGAATTGTTCTTTATCTCCCACTGTTCAGGCTCGTTAAACCATTGCATCTTGTCCAACGACTGAGCTGCTCCGGGTAAAGATGCAGCTAACATTGCTCCACATAACACCATAAGTCTTTTAATCTTTTTAATTATCATAACAAAATCGTTCTTTTTTGATTATCTTTGCAAATGTAAAGCATTGACCATTGACTCGCAATAATTAAAAATAACCATTTTTTCTGCAAAATGAAGAACACCATAGACATATTGAACAAAGAATTCGCAAAACAGGATTTCTCAAAAGACAAAGCCTACGACAGCGCTACAGCAGAATTAATCAACACGGCATACAACTATGCAAAAATAGAAAATGCCATTGCCGTACTGAGCGACTTGCGTGCTAAAGTCAACTATATATTCTATGGCAAATTTTCTCATATATTCGGTCTTGGCAGAAATGTCAGTGAAATGACAATGGCCTCTATCTGGGAGGAAGACATATTCAGCCGTATTCATCCTGACGACCTGGCAGACAAACATCTTCATGAACTTTGCTTTCTGCACTTCATAAAACAACAGCTAAGGAAAAAGAGGGCAGACTATTATCTGATGAGCAAACTCCGCATGAGGACAACCACAAACAGCTACATCCCAGTAATACACCGCATGTTCTATATTTTTGGAACTTCAGGCGAAACGTTACATATGGCCTTATGCCTTTATAGCCCTATGGTTATAGATTTTTCGGAGAGATGCGTAATTATCGATTCTTCAGACGGCCACACAATCCAACCGGAAGCCCAAAATAAAGACAACATTCTGTCAACAAGGGAAAAGCATATTTTAAGTTTAATCGACAAGGGATTGACAAGCAAGGACATAGCAGAAATGTTGCACATAAGTATTAATACTGTCAGTCGTCATAGGCAAAATATCCTGAGCAAACTTCAAGTGAGAAACTCTATTGAGGCCTGCAGAATTGCCAAAGAGCTAAAAATAATATAAGCCAAAGTTTTTTACGGAAGATGAAAACATGTGGAACATCAGCCTTATATTTTACGCAACAAGAATGTTATATCCGAAGCCATAAAACAGCCAACCCTACCATAATCCATATAAAGCTTAGGGAAATCCCTAACCACTTGTAGGGAAAACAATTCTGTTTATAGATATTTTACGCCTATCTTTGCAACAGAAAAATAACAAAAATGTCTGAGCTGACTGGAAACAGAGACTGAGACAGGCAAAAAAACAATAACAAAATAAAAGGAGACTACGCTATGAGAAGATTCAGACTATTATCGCTGCTAATGCTTCTGACGCTCACATGCGCAACAACAGGAGCCTCTACACTGACTGAGACATCGTATATAACTCAGCCCAAACACCATAAGAAACATCACCACAAGGCACCGCCACATAAAAAATATCATCACAAAAAGCGCCCTGCTCCGCCGCCGCACGGACGCCCGCCTGGAGTGGTGATACATCATAACCACAGGCCGTACATCTACTCACACGGACGTTACTATTGCGACAGGGGCGGCACATACGTTGTGGTAAAGCCGTCAATCGGAATGATTGTGCCAAGTCTGCCCACCGGCTATGTAACGGTTAAGCGTCCGCACGGCAGAATAGGCTATGCATTCGGCGGAGTGGTTTACGAGAAAATTACTTCTAACGGAGCATTTAAGTTCAAAATTGTAGGTTTCTTATAAAAAATAAATTCCAAATCTAAAATGATATAACCCCAAGACCTAAAATGATATAAACCTGGAAACCCTAAATAATGCTTTAATTTTGAATATAAAAAGAAAGTATGAACGCTGCAACAACCCCATGCGCGTTCATACTTTTGTTTTCATAAATATGCTGCTATTTTTTTATCAGCCCATAGGCAACAGCCATGTCTGCCACTTCGTCAGCCATCTCGTCGCGAAACCATACGGGCGACAACACCTCGACCGCCCCGCCGCGTGAAAGCAGTTCCTGACGAAAATCGAACGTCGGCTTTATGTAATACTCAAATACGGAATAGTCAGAATATGTTTCTGTCTCGGTCTGCGAAGAGTGAAGTCTAAGCGAACGCAGATACATACGCTGACGGCCGTACACCTTGATGCGTACCCGTTCCGGCTTGATGTCTTCGGTTATTATTCCGAAACAGCTTGAAAACCATGCTTCAGGGTCGAAGTCCTTTGGATATGTAAACTTATTGTCTGTGGTGTCAAGCCTTAATATCCTGTCGAGCGAGAATGTCCTTACGGCATTGTGCTCGTCGCATAGTCCCACGACATACCACCGCTGCCTGAACACTTTGACGCAATAAGGACTTATGGTATAAATCTTAGCCTCGCCGTCAAAGTATCCCTTATGGCTTATCTCTATCTTCAGGCTGTCGCGCATAGCCTCTATCACCGGTGCAAGATAATCCCGGCCCGACGGTATTTCCTCAAACAATATGCGCCGCTTCAGATGATGGCTCTCATTTATAAGATTGTTCACCGCAAACGTATTGAGCAGCCAATTGCGTATTCCGCCCCGCTCCATGTCCTCGGCATTCTCAATGTAATAATAGTAGCCGTGCCGGCGGTCGCATTCAATATTTATGTCAAACACTTTCTCTATGGCTTTGCGCCAGTTATGAAACGTGCGCAGAGGCAGGTCTACGCCTTCGCTTAGCTGCGAGCGCAGCCACCGCTCGTTTATCTCCTCGAAGGTTATGTTCCGGGCATGGTAGATGGTATCAACCAGCCAGATGTATTTGTCAAAAAGATCTTGTGTCATATTTTATTTTTATTTAAATGTCAATTTATATTACGATGTCTTTCGTGATATTTCTGCATCACTAATGAATCCCACTCTCGGCATCGGATTTTTGTGTATCAGTTCCTCATCACATTTCTCCTTTATATATTCCAGACTCATTTTCTCTTTTCCATAGAGAATGAGGTCGATGGCCTGCTTGCGCGCAACGTTCTCAATCTGCCCGCCGCTAAAATCATAATGATAAGCCAGATAGCATATATCTTCGTCACTGATTATAGGTATCATGCTCTTCCAGATGCCGCATCGTGCCACAATACTCGGCTTTTCGAACTCTATCTTATAAAGGAAGCGGCGCTCAAAGGCTTTGTCCAGATTCTCAGTAAGATTCGTCGTGGCTATAAATATACCCTCGAGCTGTTCAAGCTCCTGAAGAATTATGTTCTGTATTGAGTTCTCCATCTTTTCCACAGCCCGGTCGGCACCTTTCTGCCTGATGCCAATCAGAGCATCGGCCTCATTAAAAAGCAGGATTGGTGTTACATCTGAGGAGTTTACCAACGCGTGGTAACGGTCAAAAAGGTTTTTCACATTCTTCTCGCTCTCGCCAACCCAGCAACTTTTCAGTTCTGCATAATTCACCTGTATTACATCACGGTGTGTTGCCTTAGCCAGCTGCATAACAGTTTCAGTCTTTCCCGTTCCAGGTGCGCCATAAAACAAGCACGTAAAGCCTGAGCGCATTCCTACTCTCTTTAATTCGCTGCACACTTTGGTGTATCTTTCTTCGGTGAGCAACTCTTTCAGCTGTTCGACCTGACGGCTTTCGCGTTTGTTATAGTACATCTTGCACTCCGTTATGTCTTCATGCTTTATCAGCTCTTTGAATCTGGTCGTAGCGTTCAAATTCATGTTCAGCTCTGACAGAAACTCCTGTTTAGCCTTTACCGTCAGGTTATATTTCTCGTGGTTGGCCAATCCGTCTTCATTACAGAATTGAATCAGTCCGTTCTTTTGCAGCATGCTTTCGCCTCGAGAAAGCTTACCCTTCAGCTTATTTGCAATAGCCCTATTCTTGAATAAGTCTCTAAAACTTTGCGTGTCCAGGTTGTAATCGTTGTCACAAACTAAACGGCTTGCCCAGAAAACAAATATTATGCCTTCGTCATTTACAGTATGGTCACAGATAAGTTTATAGGTACGCAACTGCTTTACAAACTCGAGATTTCTGTTTGTTTCAAGCAAACTGAATAATTCTGAAATAAATTCTTCATACGGCAAATAATCATAAACACGAGATTCAAACAGACTATAAATTTCACAAAACAACTCATCGCAAGTAAGAAGCTTGGGCTCAGCCGGCACAAATGCCTCATTATGCTTAAACGCATCTATCACATCAGGCCCCATGGCGTATGTTGTTTCACCACGTCTGTTTTTTATGCGTATCATCTTTCTTTTTAAAAGCTCGTCTATCTCAGTGCTGTAGTTTATCATCCTTACCATACGGCATTTCAGATATTCTGCCAAAGTTCGGAGTTCGACATCTCTGTCCCAGCAGTTGTCTACAAACAGCGACAGCAGCACGGCTTGTACTTTGTTCACGGACAATTTACGGCACACGTAACTGATATAATGTTTTGCCTTCTCATAAAACTCATCGCTCAGGTTTGAACCTTCAGAGAGTTCTACGATATTATCCATAGCCGTCATCAATGTCAGCTTTTCTTTCTTCTCTGTCTTTTCTGTCTGTTCGCCTGTTTCTGTTTTCACTTTTAATTCTCCCATCTTATACATCCTTTATGTTTTTGCTTTATCATCTCCAAACTGTATAAGCCTGGTGTCTGTTCCGTCTTTTTCAGACAAAGCTACCTATTTAGCAGCCTTTCCGTGTACACCCAAGCCACACAGTTACGTTTTACGGATGCAAAGATTGCCATTAGCTATGCCAAAATAAAGCACAACCAAAATATTTTTCTACTTTTACATGCTCGATATCACCAAGATTACATCAACATGCTGCGCCGGCCGCTGCAGTGACACCTAAAGAATTTGCTATATTGTAACAAATTGTCTTTCAAGATTTTCTTATTTCAAAAATCTCTGTCGTAATTTACATAATGCCGTAGTTCGGCATCAAAAAAATCTGCCAGCATTTCGGAAAGTAAGGTGTTGTACACACTGTCAACAACATACAATCTGAAACACTGACAGACAAGTCTCATGATAATATTACTTTTATAACTTAAAGCTTAATCCGGCTCCACGCTTCTTCAACGCCCGACATCATGTCTGAATACATTTTTTTGTGCGTATCACCTGTATAGGTTGGATGCCAGCTGTCAATAACCATCTTACGGGTTCGTGGCGCATAATATACCCAGTTATTCAGTTTTATCAAGTCTGTAAGATAATTCTCTGCAACAAAATCCTTTATTGCCCCAGAAGCGCCACAACATAAAAGAATGTTTGCGTCATAGGCAGCAATCTGTTTCACCAGCAAGTCTTTATAACGCTCCATATACGACTTTAACACAGAAGTTTCAATACTGCTTGTACCTACTTGCTTCTTGCAGTTTACACGGGCAACGGGTGCCTGGTCGTAAAAAGGCTGGTAAACGTCTTGGCTGTCTATTTCGGCAAACGACTTGACGTGTCCGTTAGCGTCAATGGTCAGCAATCCGTAAACCCAACGCATGAGATTCTTGTAGAATGGCGCTGAAACCACGACATTATTTTCGCCAGAGAAGTTGTTGCGGCCAGTCTCAGCACGTATGTCCCACGCCTCCTCATCATTAAGGTCTTTAGTAAGTATCAACACACGCCTCTTGGCACGCTCCCATATAACATCCTCATTGCCCGGTTCACGGCTCCAGTAGCCGTTATTATAGACAAACCTGCCTCGATAAAGCAGTCCGTCAGGTGCAAGTTCGTTACCATCGCCGTTAGCAACAGAACGCTTACGCCATTCTGCAAAAAGATTATCTTCAAATTGCTTATAATTCATATTCTATAATTTTATATTCGCATCATGATTCTATTAATTCCAAAACTTTAAATACACAACAACTTATAGATTCATTAATTAGCTAAATAGTCCTGTTATCCAATTTGCGATTTTCATTATTAGAACTAAAAGTAAAACAATAATCACACAAAACACAAATATCAAAATTGCGGATCTAACAGCTTTACGATTTACTTCATCAATAATCTCTTTATCATCTTCAACAAAACCTACAATTAATCGTATATTCTGTAAGTACGAACGATTAAAAAAATCAAATATATTACCTATCCAAAATGGGATTAATCCAATTGCTATATCACGTAACGCATTATAGATTATTGCTAAAGTTAGAGGTACCGAACGTATTTGAACTGCACTAACATATATATAAGGGAATATTAAAATTTGAGTCAAAAAATCCCATATGCCACCAGGAATAAAACCAATAAAAGCATCCAAATGCCATTTATCCATATATTTAGCAATATTCTGTGTAGCTCTATAAGATGCAGATTCTTCAATTTGCATTCTTTTTCTTTCTTTAGCTGCTTTGCGCCTTTCTTCTTTCTGAATTGACCGTTCTATTTCAAATCGTTCTTTTGAATCATTTAATCCTAATTCTTTTTGAACTGCCTGACGTCTGTTTCTTAACTCACTCATAATTCTATCGTTTTATTTCCATTTAAAAATTCATCTAAATCTTTGTCATTAAATATTTTTTTATTGTCTTTAGATAAAGCCAAAAGTCCTTCTTTTAACATTTCGGGACTTTGTGATGTATTTATTTTCTTTAAGCATTCCCGCAAAACAGCACTTTTGTTATCAATCGTAGCCATATCCTTTATAAATTCATTTTGCAGTTTCTTGAGTTTTTTTTCATAAATTTTATGTGCTACAACATTTTGTTCACGCATTACTTTCAAATTCGCCCATGACTCCAATAAAACAACTGTTTTTTGTACAACAGTATTTTGACTTTCAGAAATGATGTCTAAATCTTTATTACATACATCTGTGGAATTATTTTGTTGGGTTTCCTTTCCCAATTCTAAAGTTCCTTTATTCTCATTCTCACATGGCGTACATTGTGCTGCTTTTTGATACAACGTTCTATTTTCATCAATAGTCTTTAAAAACGTTTCTTTAAACTGATTTATATTTTGTTTAATGTCTTCAGGTATTTCAATATTCTCTTCCTCAATACATATAGCCTTCATATATTTGTCATCTAACTTACTACTTGCAATTTCACGTGCCAAACGTAGAAGTTTAATTAAATCTTCTAAATGTGGAAGAATTTTCATTTTAACATCGTTATTAACATTAATTTTGCCATTAATTGTTTTATTAATAACTTCAATCTCTTTTTTTATAGCAGAATATTGTTTTTTTTCTTCCTTAAGGCTTTTTCTGTCGCATACAATTCATCTGTATCGATTTTAACATCTGTCTGTAGGTCTTCGTAACGTGAAATTACAGGTTGACAAGCCTGAGACCAATCATATATGTCACGATTATATCGTTTGGCAGCTGATCCAAGTGTCAAAAGATTTATTAAGAAAAAAGGTTTATTGGGTTTGCTATTTTTTGCCTTATAATATTGTGCTGTTAATCCATTAAGAATTTGAGTGTTTTCTTCGATACGAGCTGTATATACGTCAATATTCAATTGTTCATCAGTCATATCTGTCTCCAATTTTTTATATATTCCCAATAACTTATCCCTTTTATTTTTCAAATCTCTTATTTCAGTTTCATTATATATAGGATCTTCAATAGCTTGCAATTCAGCAGAAAGAATTGTCTCACTATTGCGACAAAATATTTCTGCTTTTGGTATATAAATATCATTCATTGTTTTATATATAACCATAAGACGTCCCAAATCACCTTTTATTTGTACAGTATCACGTTTTACACTATTTTTTAGGACAACTAAATTTTGTTTCAGTTCACATGTCTTTGAATTTGCATCAATATAATGCGAAACCATATTCAAACCGGCCACCAATAATCCTGCCTGCTTACTTCCCATTTGTCTATAAACAGAAGAGGATGATTTCAATGATTGAATAAAATTATCCTGTATTGAGCTCATCAAAATCTGACATCTTTCAGATATTTTATCATATTCAAGTTTAACATTTTTCAGCATTCCCTGTACATCAAGCCATTCTATTGAATCAAAATCAAATAACTCTGGACTTACTGCTTTTATACTATCTCCAAAGACATCTATAAGCATTGCTGAAAATTTACGATAAACATCACATACTTTAGTACGCAAATTTATAAAATCTGTCATAATTGATTTTACTTAATATTTTGCATTACTATATGTATCAATTAAGTTAGAATAATTATTAAATACTGCTTCTGCTTCATTTTTAACATTTACAACCCCCTGATTTCCAACAATTGTATTTATAATTTTATGTTCACCAACAATTGCTAAACTACCCGACATAATTTGCATCACTTGATCTTCAAGTAATGCAAGTATCTCAATACTTTTATCCAACTTATCATGCAAAATAGGAAATAAAATATCGTTACAGCCTTGTTCTATAAGGTCGTTCACTTTATATTCAGCTACCAATTGTTCTGTACCTTCATTATTATAAAAAACATTTTTTATCGTATCATCTTCATTATAATAAGTATAGGTCTCATAAACAAGTTTTCCTATTTCAAAAGAATCTTTTTTTACACCTTCATTTTGCAGTTCATAAGCCAAATCTGCGCGCGTATAAGTAGATTCTCTTTTACTTAATTCATGAGCTATATCATAAATTTTTTGATATATTTTTTCATCCATAATATATTTAGTTTTAAATTACTTATTTTCCCATTTCTCCCAAATTCCCTTATAAATCTTAAGATAAGACTGCTTAATTATAGGCCAAGCTAAACAATGTTTAGGCAAGGTTCTTATACTGTGGCATTTGGGGCATGGCTGTGGCATTGAATATATGCTTGCGGCATATTCAAAGTCCGGAGCCATAAAATTATTACCACACTCGGTACAATGAAATTTAATATATCCTCTAAACATAGTCTTTACTTTTTAGTTCAACATTGATTTTCGGTCCAAATATACTATCACTGATATGCCATAATGAAGCATAAGGTCAATAATCTGAACGGAATTATCAACGAAATTAGAGAACTATATTATTTTCACAGCGCCGGAGAGTGGTTGCCTTTATTCGCACCTTTGGGATGATTTACGCACGGTGCAGCTGTCATCATCATTATCGACGGGAACTTTTTTCCGCAATATTTACATGTATATTCACTCTTCTCAGTGCCCTCATAAAGCTTGTGGCGACCTTTGTTAGGGCCATCAGGATGGCGAACACAAGGGGCAGAAGTCAATAGACGCACTGACGGGAAACGATGACCGCAATATTCACAATAATAATATTTCTGTTGCATTTTTCCTCCTTTTTTCTGTTGAATGCCTGATGACAACATAATTAATGCCAGAAGGCAAATAATTGTTATAGATATAGTCTGTATTTTGTTTTTCATATTTATTCAATTTTGTGTCCTTCAATATTGTCTTAACAAAGTTAGGTCTTTTGAACATACCAATCAAGTTCACAATGGTTCACTTCACAAATATTAACTAAAGGTACATTATTTAATTTCATTTTTCATACGTATGCTACTACAATATTTCGATTTATTGTCATATTAGCCATTCTAACTTCACTTTATATCTAAAGCCTTATAAACATATCCGACTACACCAGCTGGTAAAAGTCAGCATAGAACAAGAAAATTAATAAATAGGAAAAGACATACAAACGGCAAAAAATGACAAACATGTATAGGAAAAATAAAAAGCATGAACGCACAATAAAAATCATTCGCGTTCATGCTTTGTAAATATAACTTTAGGATAAGCACTAAAACACCTGCCTGACAAACACAGTCAGGCTAAAGGTCCTTATGTATTAATACTTATCCAAAGGATTTCTCAATATCCAACTAAAGAACTGCCAATCAGTGAGCAGGATGCTCCTGAAGATAATTCTTGGCTTCAATAGCAGCACGACAACCGCTTGCAGCTGCTGTGATAGCCTGACGATAATGAGGATCGGCAACATCGCCTGCAGCAAATACACCCGGCACTTTAGTGCAAGGAGTATCACCGATAGTCTTGATATATCCAATCTCGTCGAGGTCGAGCCACTCTTTGAAAACATCGCTGTTTGGCTTATGACCTATTGCGAGGAAGAAACCGTCGATAGGCAAATCATATTTCTCCTCATCAGGCTCACCCTTACGCTTAACAAGATGAGCACCCTCAACACCATTCTCGCCATAAAGTCCGAGAGTGTTGTGCTCAAACAATATCTCGATGTTCTCAGTTTCCTTAACACGGCGCTGCATAACCTCAGAAGCACGAAGGAACGGCTTACGTACAATCATGTAAACCTTCTTGGCAAGACTTGAAAGATAAAGAGCCTCTTCGCATGCTGTGTCGCCACCACCTACAACGGCAACAACCTTCTTGCGATAGAAGAATCCGTCGCATGTAGCACATGCCGAAACGCCTTCACCCTTATATTTCTCCTCGTCAGCCAGTCCGAGATATTTAGCCGAAGCACCTGTTGCAATGATAACAGTGTCGGCAGCAATAACATGTCCGTCGTCTGTCGTCAGTTTATAAGGAGCCTCACTCAAGTCAGCCTTAACTATAACTCCGTCGCGCATGTCTGTGCCAAAGCGCTCAGCCTGCTGTCTCATGTCCATCATCATCTGATTGCCGTCAACGCCCTCAGGATAACCTGGGAAGTTTTCAACCGTTGTGGTCTGTGTCAGCTGTCCGCCGACCTGCAGTCCGCAATACTGTACCGGGTTCAAGTTAGCACGTGCCGCATATATTGCAGCCGTATATCCAGCCGGACCGCTGCCAATGATAAGGCAGTTCACTCTTTCTGCGTTTTCCATATTATTTTATCTATATTTTTAAAGAAAAAGAAAAGCCAACAATACACCACAATGCCCCCAAAGGTCGCACCGCACTATATCATTGGCTTTTCATTTCATTTTATATTCTGTTATCTTATACTCTTAATTTATTTCAACAGTTCCTCAATCTGTTTCTCGATGTTCTCAATCTTCTCTGTAGGCTCGAAACGTGCTACAACGAGACCGTTCTTTGCAACCAGGAATTTAGTAAAGTTCCATTTGATGTCCGGTTTGCTCTTATAGTCAGGATCTGCTTTTGACAACATATCCTCCAAGATTGGAGCAATAGGATGACTCATATCCCATCCTGCGAAGCCTTTCTGGCTTGTAAGATATTTATACAGAGGATCTGCGTCGTCACCATTTACCTTCAGTTTCTTAAAACGGGGGAACTCTGTACCATAGTTGAGCTTGCAGAACTCGTGTATCGACTCATCTGTACCGGGAGCCTGCTGTCCGAACTGGTTGCAAGGGAAATCCAGAATCTCAAATCCTTTGCTGTGATATTTTTCATAAAGTTTCTCCAACTCTTCATACTGCGGTGTAAATCCGCACTTTGTTGCTGTGTTTACAATCAGCAAAACCTCGTTGGCATACTCCTTTAACGATACGTCTTTTCCTTTTCTGTCTTTGACAGTGAAATCATAAACTGTTTTCATCTTTTGTCTTAAATCTGTTTATATATAATATCTATTTACAAACTTCGTGCCAAACGCCGCTGTCAAAATTTCCATTAAAACTTTTGTCATGGCGTGATTTACATCTGCAAACTTACACAAAAGTTTTGAATATACACATTCTTTGATGAAGTTTTTTGAAATATTTATTTAAATATTCCCACTTTAAATATGGCTAAGGACTGTTTTATAAAATCAAAAAAATTTTACATGGAGCTATATCTACGGCAAAAAAATTAACAGACAAACAATTCTTATTATACAGATTTTTCTTATTTTTGTATGTCATAAAAGTTATTATATGTGCCAAAATTCTTACAAGAATATCAACCAAGCCAATGCCGCAAACAGCAACGGACTGCAGATAAGACTATGCCGCAAAGACGAATTCGAGAGTCTGTGGCCACAGATAAGCGATATATTCGACAAAGCCCGGCAATATATGCGGCGCAACGGCAACAATGTGCAATGGACTAACGGCTATCCGCAGAAACAGACCATAGCAAATGATGTTGCCGACGGATGCTTTTATCTGATACTCTTAAACAGTCGCATTGTGGCATGCTTCTGCATGAGACCGTCACCCGAACCTACCTATGCAAGGATATACGACGGACAATGGCCCGATGACGAGCCTTACAACGTGATTCACCGCCTAGCCTCTGACGGCACTGTAGGCGGCATAGCCCGACTCGCAATAAGGTTTGCCCTAGACAAAGGCAACCTGAGGGTTGACACCCATGAGCTAAACTCCACGATGATTAATATCATGGAAAAGGAGGGATTCGCAAGATGCGGCACAATATATGTAACAGACGGCACACCGCGCATAGCATTCCAAAAGCAAGGAACAAGACATACGAACTAAATAAACATAATGCCATGAACGAAAATGAATATAATCTGCAAAGATTCATCGATGCCCAGGAAACCGAATATGCCACAGCCCTGGACGAGATACGCAACGGAGGCAAACGTAGCCACTGGATATGGTACATATTTCCTCAGCAGAAGGGACTTGGGCACAGCTACAACTCTGAATATTACGGACTTGACGGCGCTGACGAGGCACGAGCCTATCTAGCACATCCACTGCTCGGAGCTCGACTTCGTGAAATATCAGCAGCATTGCTCGAACATAAAGACCGCACCACCATACGAAGACTCATGGGCTCACAAATTGACGTGCTGAAGCTGCACACATGCATGAAGCTGTTTGACAGCATATCGCCTGATGACATATTCGCAAAGGTGCTCGACACCTTCTTCAGCAAAGATGAATAAAATGGCGGATTGAAATTAAACAGATATTAACCATAAACCTAAAAAACGATGTTAGCATACACATACATAGAGCACGGAAGGTTTGAACTTTTGGACAAAACCGTGCCGCAAATAACCGATCCTCATGACGCCATTGTACGCGTAACCCTTGGAAGCATCTGCACGAGCGACCTTCACATAAAGCACGGCAGTGTGCCGCGGGCTGTGCCAGGCATAACCGTAGGACATGAGATGGTGGGCATAGTTGAACAAGTGGGCAGCGAGATAAGAAACGTAAAGCCCGGCGACCGTGTAACGGTAAACGTTGAAACATTCTGCGGCGAATGTTTTTTCTGTAAGCACGGCTACGTAAACAACTGCGAAGACCCCGACGGAGGCTGGGCCTTAGGTTGCCGCATTGACGGCGGACAGGCCGAATATGTAAGAGTGCCGCACGCAGACAACGGACTAAACCGCATACCCGACAACGTTACCGACGAGCAGGCACTCTTTACGGGTGACATACTTGCAACAGGATTCTGGGCTGCACGCATATCCGAGATTACATCAGACGACACGGTAATGATAATAGGTGCCGGTCCGACAGGTATCTGCACCTTGCTGTGCGTCATGCTCCACAAGCCTCAACGAATAATTATATGCGAGAAATCTGACTAACGCATCAACTTCGTTCGCAGCCATTATCCCGATGTCCTCGTAACCAAACCTGAAGATGCCGAAGACTTTGTAAAGGCAAACAGCAGTCACGGCGGAGCCGACAGAGTGATTGAGGTGGCAGGAGCCGAAGACACCTTCGAACTGGCATGGCGATGCGCGCGTCCCAATGCTATAGTTACGGTCGTTGCTCTTTACGACAAACCTCAGACGCTGCCTTTGCCAGATATGTACGGCAAGAACCTTACGTTTAAGACTGGCGGCGTTGACGGCTGCGACTGCGACGAAATTCTGCACCTGATATCTGAAGGCCGCATCGACACCACCCCACTGATAACCCACCGCTATCCGCTAAACGAGATTGAAAAGGCTTACCGCACGTTTGAAAACCGGATTGACGGAGTGATAAAAGTGGCAATAACCGAAAGGCAACGGACATAAGCAGTTAATGGCTTCATGCTGTCTTAATCTACCTCGTCTGAACATATCATAATGTTTTATTGCCTGTCGGTCATTCGGATTCTTCCGTTTTCTATTGTTATTTTTAAATTAAAACTTCGTAAGACACTCCATAAACAATCAAAGGAGACGTTTTTTGATGCGCTCAAAAAACGTCTCCTTTTTGATTTCGTTAATTCCGTAAAATCATTCTTTTGCCAGTTTCTCTTTAAACCATTTAACCACACGGTCAATGACCGGCTTCTGAAACCAGTACATATCGCCATGACCTGCACCTTCAACCTCAACATAACTTACATCGTCGCCTGCCTTCTTAAGCGCGTCATACAGCTGTGCGCTCTGTACAGGCGACACCAGTACATCGGCCGTGCCGTGCATTATCAGGAACGGAGGTAAATCCTTGCGTATGTGCCCCATCGGACTGGCCTTCATGGCCTTAGCCGTGTCGCCTAGTATGCTTGCACCCGGATACGACGCAAAAGCAGTGCCGTGAACAAGCAATGCTTCAGTAACGGCCTTTGACGCATGTATATCCTGTATCTCTTTCGAATATCCCTCGCCAATGTTCATAAGGTTGCTTATGCCATAAATGGTTGCGGCAGCCTGCACATCCGAACTTTGGTCGAGATAGTCGCCTTGGTCATACTCCTTTTCGCCGCCCGTAACGCCTACCATCTGTGCAAGATATCCTCCTGCCGAATCGCCTATCACGCCTATGCGCTGAGGGTCGATGCCGAACTGACGGGCATGGGCACGAAGATAGCGCACTGCCGACTTGCCGTCGACTAACAGGGCAGGAAACATGTCGGGCACTGTGCGATACTCAACCGACGCAACCACAAAGCCGGCTTCGGCAAGAGCCATACGCATCTCTACATATTTATCATGGGCTGCCGTAGTGAATCCTCCTCCGGGGAAATACACTATAGCCGGTTTCGGTTTGTCTGTACGCGGCACGAGCAGAGTCATCTGCAGCGTGCGGTTGTCCGACGTCGACGTTATCTGCGAATACACAATGCCCGTAACGGCATCAATGCGTCCACGCTCAATTTCCACCTTCATTGTTTCGTGTATGGCCTGCGCCTGTGCGCACACCGGAGCCGCCATTAGGGCAGCAGCCAAAATCAAATGGTTTTTGTTTTTCATATCTTCTACTTTTATCTCAACATGCAGGCCATTAAATTGCAACTGTCTTGCCTGCACTTGATGCAAAGATACAAAATTAAGACCATCTTAAGAAATATAACGGCCGCAATTTATAACTGCTTAACAGAGGCAGTTTGGACATAAATAGATAATTGCACCGTGTATATTAACCACAAGTTAATCTGCAAAAAATGCCGTTTGGTAAATCAAAAATAGGGAAATTCCTAAAAATAATATGGATTTTAGCTTGCAGAAGCAGGCCCGATACATTAATTTTGCAACATAAATTTTAATAATAAAAGGAAAAATATTAATCATAAAAACAATATAATTATGAAAAAGTTTACATCAATCTTAGCGACAATAATGCTGGCCGTAATGTCACTGACATTTGTGAGCTGCGACGACGACAGCTATATAGCCGACTCTCTCTGGGGTGTATGGGAGGGCGACATGTACGTAACGAGCCAATGGAACGGACAAACTTATTATTCGTCTTACTCTGTTCTGGCCTTCGACAAGGATCCTTATGAATATGCTTCTGGCTCAGGCTACTGGATAGATTATTACAGCAACGCTCCATGGGACTATTTTGCAAGTCACATCACATGGAGGGTGAACAACCGTAACATCGAAATCTACTCTATCGAGGACGACACCTACTTCACCATATACGACTACTCGCTCTCTGAGAGCTGGTTCAGCGGCACTATCATTGGCGAATATGGCGACCCCATGCAGTTCAGTCTGCGCAAGACATCATCGCCAAACTGGGGTGACTACGACTGGGGCTGGAACTACTCTCATCCCGGATATGCGCCTTCAACACGTGCTGACGGCAACAACAATGCCGACAAGCCTGTAAGAAAATTCATGAAGGAGCCAACTGAATAAAAAAATTTCAATAATCATATTTTACTCCCCGTAGACACTACATAGTGCTTACGGGGAGTTTTTTATTTTTTCGCGCTGATTTCAGACAACAATTTTATCTGTCAGGCACAAAACTTATATGCAATCACGACGTCATGATTCGCAGCAATAAAAATGGCAACAGCATGACAAAACATAAAATATTAAATACAATTAAGGTTTGCTCAATCATTGAAAATAATGATTTTCAATATAATTTACTGGCCGGCAAATCAAATATAATACACTTTAAACATTATATTTTGACAACCCACACTAGATTTTTCGCGGTTAACTCGCATCATATTAAGCTTTTACGCGTAGCATGCTTAATATTTTCACGTTCTTTTTTACATATTCTATGTCCTCTTAATGTGATGAGGGAATAGATTATTGAGTAAATTTAACACAAAAAAATTGTCGAATAAAAATATCATCTTATATTTGCGTAAAATTAACGCAAAGCAATATGGAAGAATTAAATTATCAATACCAATATCCACATCCAGCGGTCACAACCGACTGCGTGATATCTGGCTTTGACGGTGTAAGCATCAAGGTATTACTCATTCAAAGAGGTATAGAACCGTATAAAGGCGATTGGGCATTTCCAGGAGGTTTCATGAAGATGGACGAGACAGCAGAAGAGTGCGCTATGCGTGAACTTGAAGAAGAAACAGGATTAAAAAATGCAAACGTTGAACAATTCTACACATTTTCTGATGTTAATCGCGACCCAAGAGAAAGAGTAATCACCATTGCTTACTACGCACTGGTCAAGATGGCTGAAGTAAAAGGCGGAGATGATGCTGCCAAAGCACATTGGTTTTCGTATAATGAGATTCCAAGTCTTGCCTTTGATCACGACAGAATACTCCGTAAGGCTATATCAACATTGAAAGAGCGCATCTGTTTCAAGCCGATAGGTTTCGAACTTCTCCCCGATGTCTTTACTATGGGTGAACTGCAAAACCTTTATGAAGCTATTTTGGAAGTTAAATTTGACAGACGCAACTTCTACAATAAGATGCTGAAGTTAGGCCTACTTATAGAAGCAGAGAAGCGTCCTGCCAACACGCCATCAAGAATACCCGTAAAATATCGTTTTAATAATAAAAAATATACTGAACTGAAACAAAAAGGATTTAGACTTGAATTTTAGGAGAACAAAATATGTATAACATTAAAATCTTAGGTGGAATTGTCGGCGACATCGTTGGTTCCACACGCGAATGGCATAACATAAAGACAGAAGACTTTGAACTGATACCACGAGGAAGTCGCTTCACTGACGACACTGTGATGACTCTCGCTGTAGCCGAGTGGCTGATGACAGACGCTAACCATACAGAAGCCAAACTTATAGAATGTATGCAGCGGTTAGGCCGCAAATATCATTATGCCGGCTATGGCGGCATGTTTCGCAGATGGCTGGTATCTAATGATCCCCAACCATACGGAAGTTTCGGCAATGGCTCTGCCATGAGAGTAAGTCCGGTCGGAATGTATGCCAATTCTTTGGAAGAGGCCTTACAACTTGCCCGCATCACAGCTTCTGTAACCCACAATCATCCCGAAGGAATTAAAGGTGCCCAGGCTATTGCCGCATGCATATATCTTAAACGTACCGAGCGATTTGATGTGGCAAACAAGATTAAACGCTATGTTGAGGACAATTTTGGATATAATCTTGATATTGATTTAAAGGATATTAGGGACGACTACAAATTTGACGTCACCTGCCAGGGAAGTGTGCCCATTGCCATAATGGCGTATCTGCAAGCGCCTGACAGTGCAGAAAAGGCTATCCGGCTTGCAATATCCATGGGTGGAGACTCTGACACTATAGGATGTATGACTTCATCCATCGCCACGGCAGAAAATCCATTCACAGTTAGCTGTCACATGCTGTCTGACGAGATTGTAAATAAATGCCGCAGCTTGCTAACTCCCGATTTGCTGGATATAAATGATAGGTTCTTAGACTTTATAAATCGTCCGTTGTATCAGTCTTATGAAGTTAGCGGATGTAACGGAACATTATATGCAGGTGAATATCCCGGTGACAAAAACAAAGAACATGCAGAAGAGAAGATTAAGCACCTTATCCATTTCGGAGTCAGACATTTTATTGATTTGACAGAAGAGGGAGAAATGCAACCATACGATTGCCTGCTCCCGAAGGATGCAACTTATTATCGTTTTCCTATAAAGGATTGCAGTATTCCCGAATCAGCAGAAAGCGTTATTCCGCTTTTAAACAAAATTGATGAATTAAAACAGAAGGATGACGGCTTTATCTATATTCACTGTCATGGTGGCGTTGGCAGAACGGGTGTAATAATAGCCTGCTATCTGGCAAGAAGATTAAAAATAAAGACACTGAAAGAAGCTCTTGAAATCTTGCGCAACAAATTTGCCGCAATGCCCAAGTCTGCTTATAGAAGAATCCCTGAAACAGAAGAACAAGAAGGGTTTATTGAGAATTTTATAAAACTCATAAACACCGACAAAGATGCCAATAGGAAATTCGACTATCAACGCATTAATGACTATATACGCGGTTCGCTGATGGGTGGTGCAGCAGGAGACGCTCTTGGGTATTCTGTCGAATTCATGAGCCGAAGAAGTATTTTGAATAAATATGGGCCTGAAGGAATCACAACTTTTGAACTTAACAGAAAGGGCAAAGCTGAAGTAAGCGACGACACCCAGATGACTCTATTTACGGCTAACGGCATGCTGACGGGCATCACTCGCGGCCGTATGAGAGGTATTGGCGGCATACCTGAAACCTATATGAGAAATGCCTACATCGACTGGTATTTCACTCAGACAGATAAACACGACTATAACATCCGTCCTTTCACATGGATTAGAGATTTACCTGATATGGCTCACAGACGTGCACCGGGAACTACATGTATGAATGCCTGTGAAAATTTACTACACCATAGAGATGTCAAAAATAACAGCAAGGGGTGTGGCGGCATAATGCGTGTGGCGCCTATGGGACTTTTGCTTGCATGCGATATGGCTAGAAACGGCAGATGCTCATACTCAATAAAAAGAATGTTTGAGGCCGGAGCATATATAGCAGAGGTTACCCATAAGCATCCGTTGGGTTTTCTTCCTGCCGGTATGATGACTGAACTGATATTCAGATTGGTACCACTGTCGCCTGAAGAGGCAAAAGAGAGTATCTGCGAAATAGCAAAAGGCACAATCAAAACTCTTAATGATGTGTTTATAGGTCAATATGAAAAGCACAAGCTTTATCTCTCCGATTTAACCAGAAAAGCTATCAGTCTGTCGCAGTCAGACATTGAAGACATTAAAGCAATAGAAGAATTTGGAGAAGGATGGACCGGCGAAGAAGCCTGGGCTATATCTCTTTTCTGCGCCATCAGACACATAGACAGTATACATGACGCCATTATGGCTTCTGTCAATCACAATGGTGACAGTGATTCCACCGGCTCAATTACGGGCAATATTATGGGTGCAATTTATGGTTATGATGAGATTAAGCGGCAACGCCTGTTTTGTCCTGAAGGCAAAGAATTTGAAGACACAATCGAACTGTCGAATATCATACTTGCCCTTGCTGATGACCTGACTACTAATTGTGTAATCAATATGTCCACTCCGATAGATACGCCGGCCAGAAAGCAGTGGTATGAGCGTTATTGTGAAATGAGACCTGCAGGGTTAAGATAATCTTAATATAAAATCGGAATATAGTATATCTAAGAACATCTTAACCGCAATCCTTTCGTTTATGGCTTTAACAATAAGCTTTTGGATAGCATAAAAAAGTCATAGGATTAGGCACTATAAAATATTTTACATTTACACAAAATATTTTATAGTGCCTTTGAATTCTTCACTCTTCATTCTTCACTTAAACCCTTCTATCTCACGCAGTTTTTTTACGGCTTCGCCAACAGTCTTAATTCCTGAAACCATCATCATGCGCTTGCCGGCCACTTCCTTCAGATTGCATGTTCGCGGATTATGACCGATATAGTTTAAGACTGTGTCGAACACGTTGCTACGGTAATATGCGCTCATGGGGTTGCTCACAAACTGCATGCGCATCTGTCCCTGACGCAGAATAATCTTCTCACAGCCAAGACGCTTGCCTATACGGCGCAGCGGAACAACCTGCATCAACTCTTCACCCTCATGAGGCACAGGACCAAAACGGTCGACAAGACGCGAACGATAAGCGTCAAGGTCGGCATCAGTCTGAATGTTGTCAAGCTCACGATAAAGGAGCATACGCTCGCTGCTGCTGGGCACATACTGGTCGGGCAGATACATCTCGAGGTCGCTCTCAATGGCGCAGTCCTCAACAAAGTCGTCGCCTGTGAATGTCTTGCCCTCGGCCATCTCGTCCTCATACATATCGCTAAACTCATCATTCTTCAGCTCGGTTACAGCCTGATTCAATATTTTCTGATATGTTTCATATCCAAGGTCTTCCATAAATCCGCTCTGCTCTGCTCCAAGCAGATTGCCGGCTCCACGTATGTCGAGATCCTGCATAGACAGATTAAATCCGCTGCCAAGCTCAGAGAATGTCTCAAGAGCCTCAAGTCGGCGACGGGCCTCTTGAGTAAGAGCCGACTTAGGCGGAGCAAGCAGATAACAGAATGCCTTGCGGTTGCCTCGTCCAACACGACCTCGCATCTGGTGAAGGTCAGAGAGTCCGAAATGATGAGCGTCGTTTATTATTATGGTGTTGGCATTGCTTATGTCAATTCCGTTTTCAACAATTGTAGTAGACAGCAATACGTCATATTCATAGTTCATGAAATCCATGATAATCTTCTCGAGTTCCTCAGGCTTCATCTGTCCGTGACCTATTGCCACACGTGCATCAGGCACACATTTTTTTATCATGGCGGCAAGTTCGGGCAGATTGCTTATACGGTCGTTCACAAAGAACACCTGCCCGTTGCGGCTCATCTCAAAGTTTATCGCATCAGCAATAACTTCCTTATCAAAAGTATGCAGCTCTGTGCATATAGGATAACGGTTGGGCGGCGGAGTCTGCATTATACTCATATCGCGCGCACCCATAAGCGAGAACTGCAATGTGCGCGGTATCGGAGTGGCAGACATGGTCAGCGTGTCTACATTTACCTTCATCTTGCGGAGTTTCTCCTTTGTTGCCACACCAAACTTCTGCTCCTCATCAATAATGAGCAGTCCCAAGTCTTTAAACTTAACGCTCTTGCCTATCAGCTTGTGCGTGCCGACAATGATGTCAATCTTGCCGTCGGCAAGGTCGGCCAGCACCTCACGAGTCTTCTTTGCGCTGCGTGCGCGCGACAAATAATCAACACGTACAGGAAAATCCTTCAGTCGCTTTGAGAACGTCTGATAATGCTGATAAGCCAAAACAGTTGTAGGCACAAGCACTGCCACCTGCTTAGAGTCGCAAGCTGCCTTAAAGGCTGCACGCACAGCCACCTCGGTCTTGCCGAAACCTACGTCACCGCAAACAAGACGATCCATAGGTCTGCGGCTCTCCATGTCGGCCTTTACCTCGTTGGTGGCCTTCAGCTGGTCGGGCGTATCCTCATATATAAAACTGGCTTCAAGCTCATGCTGCATAAATGTGTCGGGACTGAAAGCAAAGCCCTGCTCATGTCGGCGTGCGGCATAAAGCTTGATAAGGTCGCGCGCAATGTCCTTAATCTTTTTCTTGGTGCGCTCCTTCAGTCGGTCCCATGCACCTGTTCCCAAAGTACTCAGGCGCGGCGGAGTCTCGCTGTCGCGGCGTTTATATTTAGAAATCTTATATAGAGAGTGGATGCTAACATCCACCTTGTCGTTATTCTGATAAATGATGCGTATCATCTCCTGATAGCTGTTGCCTGCAGGCACACGCACCAGTCCGGCAAAGCGGCCGATACCAAAATCAACATGCACTATATAGTCGCCGGGTTCCATCTCCTGCAACTCTTTCATTGTGAGCGCCATCTTGCCGCTGCGAGCAGCATCCGAACGCAGACTATATTTGTGGAAACGGTCAAATATCTGGTGGTCGGTGAAGAAACAAGCCGGCATACTGTTGTCGGCAAATCCCTCATGTAAAGTCTTGTCAACAGGCACAAACTCTATCCTTCCGGCCTTACCCTCATCAGCCAGTGTGGTGAAGATGTCTTTCAGTCGCTCATTCTGCTTAGTGCTGTCGGCTAGGATATAGAGCTTATATCCTCGGAGCATATAGTCTTCAAGAGCCTTTGTCAACAGGTCGAAGTTCTTATGGAACAACGGCTGAGGTGTTATATCAAACTTCAGCGTTGATGACGGAGTGCCAACCGGCTTGACTCCCATATCAATGCGACGAAAACCAGAAGCATCAGCCATAAAGCGTGCCCCGTTAATCAGCGACGCATCGGCTCTCATCTCTTTCAATACAGCCTGCTGCTCCATCTCAGTAAGTCCTTCAAGGCGCTCTTTCTGCGCCTGCGACGAAAAGCCATCCTGATAAGTGCGGTCTATTACGTCACGAACATACATCAGGTCTTTAGCCACGATAATGGTATCTTCAGGCAAAAAGCGCATAAACGAAACCTTCTCATCCGTCAGCGTTGCCAGTTCGGGCACAATCTCTATGCGCTCACGCTTATCACGCGACAACTGGCTCTGCACTTCAAAGGTTCGTATTGAGTCTATATCATCACCGAAAAAGTCAATTCGGAAAGGATATTCGCTACTGTAAGAGAACACATCGAGAATACTTCCGCGCAGGGCAAACTGACCGGGTTCATAGACATAGTCAACCTCGGTGAATCCAAAGTCGCGCAATGTCTTTTCAAGCTGTATCACATCGTGTGTGTCGCCTGTACGCAAGAGCAAAGTGCGCTCATCGAGTTTCTTACGCGACACGACAAGTTCACTCAAAGCTTCAGGACACGTAACCACATAAAGAGAATGGCCCTCGAGCGGTGCCGACAAGCGACTAAGCACTTCAGTACGCAATATCTCACTAGCCGGATCGCGCTGACCATATTTTATCTGACGGCGATACGACGACGGAAAAAACAGCACATCTGTGTTGCCCATAATCTGAGTAAGGTCGTGATAAAAATAGCCTGCCTCCTCGGCATCATTAAGAACAAAAAGACACATCGGACTGACACGGCGTGCAACCGCAGCAAACATCATTGGAGCGGCTGAAGCCACAAGTCCCTGCAGGAAAACAGTCGCAGCCGACTTATCTTCCAGTAACTTTGCCAGTGCCGCAACCTGTGGCGACTTGGCGTATAAATCAGAAATTTCTTGTATATTCATCGCGAATCTGCTGACAAAGATACAATATTAAAACGAAAATAGAATACAATTTGCAAGAAGAATGCAATGAACAATTCATAATTATTAATTCTTAATTCATAATTAACCATTAGCTGACTCCCAACATAGTCTTAATAAAAAAACAAATCCGCCATGTCAGAGATTCATCATCTCACTTCATGGCGGATAATATAACTATATACATAATTAGGAATTATGAATTAAGAATTATGAATTATGAATTCTCCTCGTATCTTTTTGCCATTTTGCGGGTTTCTTCAGCAACCTTATTACGAAAACTTTCTGGCGAAAGTACCTCAACTTCAGCTCCACGCGACAATATCTCCTGAATAAGGTCGCATGTAGGACGTACAAAATATTCAAAAACCGAATAGCCGGCAGCAGTTTCAACCTCCTTCTGTGAATGATGCAAAGGCAAGGCACGGATATACGAAGTGTGCATGCCATACACTTTAAGACGTATCTTAACAGGTTCGTCATTACTGGTTATAATGCCAAAACTGTCTTCAAAAAACTTCTCAGGATTAAAGTCCTTCGGATAAACAAATTCCTTGTCTGTTATGGTCATATTCATTATCCGGTCTAACGAAAACGTACATATAGAATTTCGCTCCACACAATAGCCCACCACATACCAACGCTGCTTAAACACCTTGACACAATAAGGCCTCAACGTATAATGGGCAGATTCCTCATGCCAATAACATCTATATTCAAGTTTCACTTCCATGCTGTCGCGCATGGCCTCAAGCATTCTTCTTAGATATATCTTGCCCGAAGGCATATATTCAAACAAAATGCGTTTGTTGAGATTCTGTCTGTCGCCTAACAGATTATTTACCGAAAACGTGTCAAGAAGCCAGTTACGCAGTCCGTTTGTCTCAAGTTCATCAACATTTTCTATATAATAATAGTAGCCTCCTTTTCTGTTACACTCAATATTTATGTCAAAAATCTGTTCAATGGCCGCACGCCAGTTATGAAAGGTTCGCAATGGTATGTCCTGACCGTCGCTCAGACTTGATCTAAGCCACCGCTCATTAATCTCCTCAAACGTTATCTTTCCAGAACGGTAAATAACATCAACAAGCCAGATGTACTTGTCGAATAAATCTTTTGTCATAATTAATTGTCTATTTATTTTTGTCAAAATCAGCAGTCGTACAGCATCAACATTATATATCCGTCAGCCGGTACAGACTATGCAAAAATTGAAAGGCTGATTCCATTGACAATGAATGTCAACGAAAAACAATACCGCTGCCAGCACGCAGTTTACCAACAGCAGCACAAACAAAACATCAAGTATTTATGCCAAGCCTTTGCAGATTTATGCCTGATAACACATATTCAAGTAAAATAATCCCACAACCCACCCATTTCATTTGATTGTCAACAAATTTACCCTAAAAAAACACCTATCACTTATTTGTCCGTATAGTTTTATCTATTTGCAACAAACAAAGCACATGACGAACAGCAATAGTGTTTACATGCAGAGCTGTCCGCGCAAGATTATCCTGCACAACATTGTCTTCAACCAAGAAATTAACCCAGACATCACCTAACCAAAAGTCCAGTTAAATTTTATGTGGCTTACGAAATATCGTCGTAATGCAGATAAAATTCTGATATATATATATTAAAAGTAGAAAATAGTGTCATATCAATAGCTTTATTTTTTATGCAAAAATAAAAGCCACTTATGCCAAACCACAGCACAAGCAACAAAAAATTTTCATCTATTTACATGTTTTTAACCCATATCAAGTGTTATTTTTTCCATTTTCGCCTTTTTATATAACAATATGCCATGTGAATGTGTACATCGACAACAGAATTTCAGCTGAAAAATAAACATATCTTGCACGGCTTTATGTAGCAGCAAAGCTACCACAGTCAGCCTATAAATTTACTTCTTACTATTGATTCTTTCATAAATTTAAGCCACGATATCAGCATCATCACTGCAAACAATTTATTCTATTCGTAATTAAGATCTATGGCGAAATATTGTTTTCCTAAAACAATTTTGCATATATCATAAAAAGCAAATCGGAACAGACGCCCGTTGTATTTCAAATAACACAACAACATCTGTCCCGATAACCTGTTTTATTTATTTGCGTTACAATATCTGAATTTATTAATTCTCTTTGCAAGAATCCTAATATAATCTAAAAGCCTACTCGTCATAGAAATTCATCCAAAATGAATTTTTCAAAGGATTAATATAGTTTTCTTCTGATGGCAAATCTGTAATTTTTATTGTTTTTTCAACAGTCGGCTTCATTTTCTTTTCATTAAAGTCATACTGTCTCTCCTCTCTCTTTACCTTTCCAAAAGGAAGATAATAATAACGTTTCACATTCAAGACAGTGCCCCACTTGCTTCTGATAATCTCATTTTGCAGTCGTCCGCCTTTCCATGTGCTTATCAATGTGTCCGTGCTGTTTCCTTTCAATCGAGAATAAATATTTGCCCCATTCTCCTGCTTGAACGAAATAGTAGTCTTTACGTCATCATCATACGACGGATTTGGATAACATACTATCTTGACCCGTTGCCCGCCATGATAATACTCCTCCATCATAGGAACGAAGTCAACAAATCGTTTTTTTGTATAATTGCCATTATCTTTATTTACCGGCACTACGTCTACTTTTAAATAATAAAAGCCACCGTCTAAATCACTCGACCAGAAAGCTGCACATGGCTCTACGCTTACATTAAGTTTATATCCTGTCGGGGCTGTTATTTTTTTGCCTGAAGCCCTGTCTTCAACTTCATAAGCATAGCCTTCGTTGCCATACTTAATTTCTGCCAGTTTATGACGGCTGGTGTCTGGCTCGCTGAAATCAATGCTGTCTATGGCAAGTCTGAAATGGAGGTATGCGCTGTCGCGTCTTTCATCAAGAGTGCCAGGTTCTCTCTTTGCATCAAACTGCAAAAGATATTTAAGCCTGCCTTTATCATCATATCCATATACCAGGCGCTGCGGACAAGTCTCGGATGCAGACGAGACAGTGGCCAGCAGTTTACCGTCTTTACTTACATATCTTACGAGCCAGTTCTGAGGGGCATATTTTACGCCACTCACTGCATACGATCCGTCTGAATAAACAACCGAATCGTATTCTATAAAACCTGTCTTCTCCTGACAGTTTGAATCTTCATGTATGTCTGTATGTTCCTTGTTCGTTATCTCCAGCTTTGTGCCTTGGCTGCATGCTGCCGTAAGCAGAAGTAGCGAGAACACAATGAACAAAGCATAATTATTGTGTTTCATAATAAGATCTTAATTTGATGTGTTGCTTAATAATTTAATTTACCGAGCCGACAAGAATTTAATCATACTTGCAAACAGCTCACCTGCCGCACCATAAAGTTCATCGGCATTTTGCTTATATGCGCAAATATAAACCGTATACTTAGGCTTGTCGATAGGCAAATAGCCATACAGTTCCACCTTATAACCGGCATCTGATTCAGAGTCCAGCGGTGCTGTCACCATGCATATAGCCCCGGCCTGTGTACCATCAGGCAAATTTAGTTTCTTCAGATTTTCTTTGTTCTCAAAGATTTGTCTTATGCCTTGAATGTTCCTTGCGTCTGCCATACGGTCCTCTACCACCTGAACAAGGCCGTTTATGGACATCAGCTTAACTATCGTACCGCCATTGGCTATTCCGTTTACATACTCAATCATTTCCCATGGCGTAATCTTATAGCCGTATCCCAACGAAGCCCATACAAATTCTGTTCTGTCCTTATAATTTCTTTTCGGAACATTCAGCCCCGTAAGCCTTATGCCGTTGATCAAGCTGTCTGTATTATTCTTATATGCTGCCGACGCCGCCATATAAGTGGCGATATTCGACTGCTGCACAAAGGCGTCATGATAGTTCATCTTGCCATGTCTGTTTTTCGGCGAGTCTTTCAGCGCCCTGCCATACACTATGTAAGTGCCGTTGTTAGTATCAACGGTATCGTTGAGAGTTATCCTGCCGCTCTCCAAGGCTGCCAGCCATGTTGCCACCTTCACCGCACATGAACATTCGCTCTTGCGGAAGTTGTCCATAATATTCTTATTGGCACACCCTACCTCACTCGCAGCCTTTATGTAGCCCGTGTGAGTGTTCACCACCATAATGAGACCGCTGTCAGCAAGGTTTTTGTCTTTGAGGTCTGTCAGCATCTTGTCTGCAAACTCATTTATTTCTGAATCTATGGTCTGCATGCCTTCAGTCTTGTTTCCGCTACATGCACTGACAAGCAGCATAACAGCGGCAGCTGCCAGAAACTTAATTGGTTTTCTCAGATAAATTCTGTTCATAATAAACTATCTTACAATATTATTTTAATAGAATACGTTGAAATCATTTTTTATGCCGTTATCTTCACAGAACTCTAAAAGATTCGTGATGAAGTCAGACATGCCGGTGCGAAAGCCGAACTGTCTTTTAAGTTTTGTGATAAGGTCTGAGGCTGTTGAAGCCTGCATAAGATTATATAACTTCAGAGTGTTCTCCTCGTCAAACATATACGATGCTTCCACTGTGCCGTCGCGTCTGTTACTGTCCCACTCCTGAAAGTCAACCTTATGAATGGTAAGTCTTTCGTCCTCAACTGTCGCGGCTACGACACAAAACAGTGCGCCCTTGCGCACCGACTTGTATAATATCCGATGAGCGTTCTTCATCGTGAGCTGTTTTTATTCAACTATTTCATATTTTGTATATTCAGGAAACCACTTTTCAAGTTGTGCATCCGCCTTTGCCTGTATCTCAGGAGTGATATATTTTGACATCTTCTGAATCAACACCCCAAGCGAAACAGCCTCATCGAGCCATCCTATGATAGGAAGCTTGTGAGAGTCGAGTATATCTATCGGCAATACAAGATATGCCAGCGAACCGAATATTGCCAATTTATCCTTACGCGGCGTCTTTTCGCTGCTCATTACATACCACATAATCAGCACAGGACGTACAGCCGCGCGTCCGGCTTTCTTGCCCCAACTGCTGATGCAATCCAATAACGTATCGTTATTCAATTTAAGAATATTCATAATGACATTTATTTTTTATTGTTTTACTATAAAGAGTCACAAGGCATCAAGAAACTATCATTCATCATCATCAGTTTTTAGTGGTCGTTCACCATTGTGGTCATAATTGCGTTATGCTTTATTCCGCACCGAATAATTGTGCGATATGTAAGTAGTCCAAAAGATTCTTATCTTTGCGTGCTTAATAAAAAGTGATTAAGATAAAAGAGTTTGATTAACCTTATGCATGAACAAATTTAAGCATTAAAATCATAACCTACAAACAATCGGATAAGTTTTTCGATTTTATTCCGCAAAATTCTTAATCAGCATGATTTCAAAAGAATATTGCCGACATCTCTGCCAACAATATTCAATTGCTATTTCATCTTTTTTCTATGCAATTTAGGCTGTCACACATTTTCATTATAATAATACTTGCCGTAACGCAGACAGTCGCAGAATATTATCGTATTGTCGTTGTCGCCTTTGCGCTCCGTTATGTCAGCGACACGGTTGTGACCTACTATCTGAGTGTATCCGTGCAACGGGTCTGTCAGTTCCTTTATGTCAGCCCAAAATATTCCGCCAAGATTATCACGGCGCCCGCCGCGTGCATAGCCAAGACGGAACAGTGAGTTTATCTGTTCTTCCTTTGGATTGTTTAGCTGGTCGGCTATCGGCATTGACAAATCGCCCTTAAAGTCATCCACAAACCATCTGTGCTGTATGCCGGCATGGGTAAATATTAGGCGGTCTTGCTGAAAGGCATATTGAAACAGGCCTAAGTTGTCGCAAAACATTTCTCTTGCTTTCCCTTCTATCTGGAAATCATATCGTGAGCCTGATACGGCCCTGTCGTTGAAGTAATGGAGGTCATGATTGCCGAGCAGCAGCACCACACTGTCCATGTGTGCCTTCTTCAGGGCTATTATTTCACTAAGATTTGCCAGCTGTTCCTTGCGTGTAATATAAATATACGGATCGAGATAATCGCCGAGAAAGACTATAGTGCAGTCCTCATGCTCCTCAACTATCTCTTTCCATTTAGTAAGGCCATGTATATCGCCTATTGCAACAACAGGCTTTCTTGTGTCATCTTTACAAATTTTCTCAGAATTGCTCATTTTCTTTTTCTTAGTTAGCAGTAATGCTACATTTTATCATCAATTAGCCTATGAATCCAACCCGTTATTTCGTGTTACAATATCTCTCTTGCTATCCATGCGCAGGCTTCTGCGTCGGCAAGAGCATTGTGGTGCATTCTCAGATCATATCCGCAAAGTGCGGCTACCGTGTGCAGCTGATGGTTCTCGGCATGGGGAAAGGCTCTGCGTGCAGCAGCAAGAGTATCATAAAACGGATAGTCGGGATAGTCCATCTGATATACTCTGAACGCAGCTTTCAGACAGCCTTCGTCAAAGCCTTTGTTGTGAGCCACAAGGGGCAGCCCTTCAATCAGCGGCTCCACCTGTTTCCACACTTCGCTGAACACCGGGGCTTCTTCTGTATCCTCGCGCGTCAGACCATGCACCCTACTGCACCAATAGGTATAATAATTCGGCTCTGGCTGGATGAGTGAATAGAACGTGTCAGCTATCTCACCGTTGCGTACAATAACTACACCTACGCTGCACACCGAACTGCGTTCACTGTTGGCCGTTTCAAAATCTATTGCTGCGAAGTTTTTCATCTATATAAAACATGTTTTAGCTACAAAATTAGTAACTTTCACTTTCAATTTATTCATTATTAGAATTTTTAACTCAAACGGATGTAAATATTTACGTCAACGCTTGTCCTTTCAGGCTTTACATCATCAGTTGTTATATTATCGTCTTTATTGCATCATCTGCCGTCATATTCAGGTTCAGGCTCTGCCGCCATCAGTTCATTGTCGTCATCCGGCAACGAATATTTTATGGTCCTGTCACCCAGATAGATATGGTTTAACGTATATTCGAGCGATGTCAGAGTCTGCTCGCGCCTGTCAGGTTTCAGTTCACATTCCCACACCGTTATGCAGTGCCACCCCATGGCGGCAAGTTCGTGCTGCTCTCTTTTGTCGCGCTGTTTGTTGCGGTTTATCTTGGCTGTCCAAAATTCTACATTGCTCTTAGGCATCCTAAAATACTTGCAGCCCTCATGCCCATGCCAGAAACAGCCGTTGACAAAGATGCATGTGCGATATTTGCGCAGCACTATATCGGGATGTCCGGGCAACCATGGATGATTAAGTCTGTATCTGAACCCGCGCGAAAACAGATACTTTCTGACTATCATCTCCGGCTTGGTGTTAGCCGAATGTATGGCAGCCATATTTTTGTGTCTTTGTTCTTTAGTGCATCTGTCCATCGCCCTGCCCTTTCGTCAAGTGCGTGCTGCTGCTTTTGTTCGGCATAATGCCGCAAGTCTTTCAGCACGACGTTCCGACCGGTACCCATTTTATACCTTTGCCGGTCTAACTGCAAAGATAATATTTTTTTACTCTTCATCAAAAGCATCCGTACTTATTTCTTACGGCAATAAAATAAAAACAACGATAAATATTTTCATTAACATAAGATTGTGCGTAAACGGCCTTTTGAATTTAAGGGCAAAAAACTGAAAGGAAAATGCCTGTTCTTTATTAACAAACACATAATACGGATATTCCAACAAGAAAGACTGTAAGTAGAATTATGCATTTATGTTTCAAATCATTAACCTATCGTTTACGGTGCGAAAACAGGCCACTTTTGATGCGAAAACGGTATGTTTTTTAACTGCAAACATACCTGTATTTATTGCTGTCTGATATTCCGGCTAAGAATTTTTATACTGATGACAGATTTGTATTAAATATTTGTTACCACGTATCAAAAATTCTGACTTGCTTTTTATATCTTAATTTATTACGCTATCTTTGCTGCATCATTAGCAGAGCATGCCTGTTGTATTGCAACAATATGGCTTCTATCTCAACATAATATTCATGAAATAATTAAAACCGAAGAAAATATCTAAAAAACATGAGCGACAACAAAAAGACATCATACAGGATATTGCGCACAATCAAATTAGCCATAATAGGAATCATCATCGGATTCGGAGCAGGTTTCGTCATCGGCAAGATTATCAAACCCATGATTTATGCCGATATATCTTCCGCGGACGTGGCTCTGACTTTATTTCTTGCATTGGTGTTTTTCGTTTTATCGTTCATCATCCACATCGTTGTCCATGAGGCAGGCCACATGATTGCTGCCATGGCGCGCGGATGGAAGTTTCTGTCGTTTATGATTATGGGCGTTGTCCTTAACCGTCGCGACGGCCGTCTACGTCTGTCGCGTTTCAGCATGGCCGGAGCCGCAGGCCAGTGTCTTATGCTGCCGCCCGAAAACGGCGACACGCCTTTCGGCATAGCCCTGTATAATGCCGGAGGAGTGTTGGCCAACCTTCTGCTCACGGTCATTGCATCTGTCATTCTGTTTATGCCGTCAACACATCATTCTCTTACGGCAACAGTCTTTCTGCTGTGCGTCATCATCGTCGGACTGTATCTCATTATCATGAACGGCATTCCTCATAAACTTGCCGGACTGCCCAACGACGGCCTCAACATGCTAAGTCTGCGCAATGACAAATTTGACACAATGGTGTTTCTGCGCTCCATGCGCCTCATAGGATATCTTATGCAGGACGACACGTCACGGCTTGAGGCCATGACATATATGTGCGACGACCGCGACATCAACTTCAGCAATCCCATCCATGTCATGGCTCTTTCGTCCGATTTGTCGTTAGCCATGCTGCGCATGGATTTCTGTAAGGCCAACGCCATCATGCAGCGCGCCGAGCCACACATTAGGCGGATGATTACCATTTACCGCAACGAACTTACCTTGGAGCGCATCTACCTCACGCTGATACGTCCCCACTATCCCGAGGACATCAACAGGCTACTGGACAAGTCTATCAGCAAATACCTGCAAGTGCAGTCTGTCTTCCGTCCTTCAGCCATGCGCGTTCAATACGCCCTTGCCGCTATACACGAGGCAGACAGCAGCAAGGCCGAAAAGATTTACAAGAAGTTTCAGCGTGTCAGCCGTAAATATTATCTTCAGGGCGAAATAAAATATGAGCAGCAACTCGTAGATTTTGTCAGAAGCGGCAGATACAAGAACATTGAGTAAGAGTCTGTATTTTTATCAGTCTTACAGGACCGTGTAAACGAGCCGGCCATTAATCCGTTCCGAATTCATTACACTGATCTCATTTACTGTCATGCTTTCGCTCTCCACTTCAACGTCAAGTGGCATTTCTGACGGCTGGCGCACAAGGGTTATATGCGGACTGAACTTGCCCTTTGCATAGTCTATTCCGCATTTGTCAAGGTTCCGTCTCAGCTGCTGTGCTATAGTCTTCACCTTGTCCTCGCCTTCTATGCCGAGCCATAACACCCGACTTCTGCCGTTAAAGCATCCCAGCTTGCCTGTTCTGATTACAAACGGCTCAAACTTAACTGCATCAACAGCGGCTTTTATCTCCGTCACCCTTTCGGTTTCGCCGATAAATGCCAAAGTAAGGTGCAAGTTCTCTGGCTGAGTGTAGTTGCCTCTAACTCCGTATTCTCTCAGTCCATCCTGAGCATCCAAGATTGAAGACTTGAACGCTTCTGTAAATCGTATTGCTATAAATATTCTCATGTCATTATCTTTTTATACATCTGCCGACAATAACTGATTGTCAGTAGAATGTACATCTGGTTTGTGCTTTTATCAGTTTTATCCACGTGCAAATATTTGTATTTACAATATGTGCGATTATTTGTATTTATAGGCAAAAATAATTTATTTTTATCATAATGACAAAAAACAGATACTTATTGTGAGGATTTATCCAAGCAACAATTAATAATAAAGTATCCTAATCTTTACACTTCTCAACAATACGATTCATCCATTCTGCAAAGCGCGGACATTTTTCTATTATAGCATCTATTCCTACTTCCAGTGCAATAAGATTTCCGTCAAGTACCTTATTATAGTCAGGTTTTATTGCCAATAGCCGTTTAGACGGCGCACCTTCAGGAGAAGAGTTTATGTTCTCAGGATTGTTGTTAGAAGAAATTATTGAGGCTGTTTTACTTGCACACTCGTCTGAAAAATAACATTCAAAACCTTTGTTGTTTGAAAACAAAAGAGCCTCAAACTCATGCAACTGTATGTAAGAAAAGAAACGCGAATCGCAGACAGAGTCATCAACAGCATTTTCCAGAGCCTCTACACATTGTGTCTTATCCTTAATAGCCATACTCTCAGCATAATTCGGCATATCATTAGGCAGTCTGAAGAAATCGATTAAAGTAGTAACAACAAAGTCTGTTTGTGATGACGCAAGTAGCATCTTTATTGTATTATACAGATGCTGATAGTTAACCATGCCTCCACGTCCGCTCCTGCTTGTGCGTATCAAAACGGGCGTGACGCTATATATTTCAAATTTCTGCAAATATGGAGCAATAAGACTATTGACAAACTCCTGTTCCGTCTGTCCTTCCACTACGATATACAAACGTTTCATAGTTGTCCTCCAATCATGTTTTTCTCCCACAGGTCACTGATAGTGAGATTATAATCGTCCATCCATTTTCCCAATTCTTCACCTGACAAATGACGGAACACCGACTGGCTGTCTGAACGGTCTACCACTATAATGTCGTCAACATCAAAGCAGTTTACAAGATTTGTCGACTGGGTTGACAAGATTATCTGACTCTTTACAGAAGCACTTTTCACCATCTCAGCCAACTTATTGATAGCAGCAGGATGCAGTCCGAGTTCTGGTTCGTCAATAATAATAACCTCAGGCTTTTTCGGCTGCAACAACAACGTAGCCAAAGCGATAAAACGCAGCGTGCCGTCTGAAAAGCTGTATCCGTCGAGATACATGTCTGTATCCTTTTCCTCCCATTCCAGACGTATCTTGTTATTATTGTTGGCGTCAGGACGAAGCTTAAAGCCTTTGAAATAAGGAGCTACAGAACGCACGACACCCTCGATAAAGCGAAAAGCCTTTTCATCGTTCTGCATCAGATAATACAGATAAGCAGCAAGGTTTGAACCGTTATCACGCAGACATTCATTGTCGTTTATGTTGCAGTCACCACGCATAGGGGAAGTGAAGCTTGTATCATGAAAATGATACACCATAAAACTTTTTAAATAAGTCCTCAAATAAGCCGCTCTCCATTCAGTGTTATATGCCAACGAAGATTCTTCCACTGCAGAATCCCATAATGTTTTGTTCCACTGCGAATAAATTTTTCCCGACTTATGAAAATTATTAAAATAGTCACCTGTATTCTCAAGATAGCCTTTGTTCGACTGTGCCGGCTTTATCTCAAAAAAGAAAGCATTGGTATTATCAAAATCTATCAATCCTTCTATTGATGCGGATTTTTTCCTTCCATGATACAACAAATTATCAATACCACCCTTTGACAATGTATAGCTTCCAAACCTTTGTTCATAGATAGCCTTTATCAGTTCAAAGAATGAAATAAAGTTGCTTTTGCCCGCACCGTTTGAACCAATGAGCACATTAAGTCTGTTCAACGGCAGCGACAAATCTCTTATTGACTTATAATTCTTTATCAAAACTTGCTCTATCATATTTTTATCTTAAATTCAAGATTTTCCGCAAGCCAATGCATGCTTAACTGCAAAGTTAACATTATTTTTTTAAATCAAAACCATATATCAAGATTTTAGATTCTTACACTTATCCAAAATCTGCTCAAAACGCATTTTACCCAAAATAGGGTACTATACTTCTGCCTGTATTTTTGCTTTATATTGAGCAGATTTTCATTACCGATTTCAGTTTAACACCTTGAACTGTTCATTTTCCTTTTTCGCCACATCAGCGAAGAAGGTTATTATGTGCGGATAGAAATTCTCGAAGTTTCCATACTTATGCTGTTTCTTCTCATATTTTCTCAGCAGACTCACCAGTTCAGGCATCCATCTGAAGTTGCGCTGAATCTGCTCCGACAACTCCTGTTTAACTTCTTCCGGCTTATAATCATTGTCCAACATATAACAGATTACGGCTGCGCGCACCAACGATTCGTTTATCATTGTCTTCCAGTTGCCGTATGCCTGCTTCGCCATAGCCCATTTAGACAGCTCAAATATGTCAGTTGCCGCCTGTTCCATATCTTTCACATGATCGGGATATCGTTTCTCATCAAGCAGATAATTTACAAAGGAGTGATTAAACTCATGCACAAGCGTAGGCAGATATTCCTTGCTGTACATCGGCTTGTCGTCCTTGTCAACATAATAGCCCACAACGGCAAACACTTCTTTCTTGTTGCCTCTTACGTGTCTGTTAACTCCATAGTTTCCACCGCCGTTACAAAAGCCAATAATCACAGAAAATATTTCCTGCGGCTCTTTGCCATAAAAGGCAGAATACCAGCTTGTGTCAAGATACTTTATCACATTCTCACGATAAGCCTCAAGTCCTTTTTCATACAGGGCTTTATGTGCATTGAAAAAGTCGTTGAACCTTGAGTCTTTATAAAAGTTGCCAAGCTGTGTCAAAAACTCCGTCTTGTCCACCTTGCCCCATCTCTTTTCCAGCGTCGGCACTTCTTCGTCTATCAGCGAGAACGTGCCGTTCTGATTATTAAGATGTATCGCCATCGACATCACGGCATCAAAAGATATGCCGTATTTGTTTCTGAGTTCTTTCATATACTGCACAGCCGGATGCTTCGTCTGACTCTTAAAATATTCATCCATGTCTTTTATATATTGTCCTGCCATATCCATGTTATATTCAGGATATCCGGCCATACGTGCCAATATACTCATCAGTTCAACATTCTCATTCACCTCAGGCTCTATTGTCTGAGCCTTCGTGTCAAGCGCGTAAACGCAGAAAAGTAAAATACATAATATTATTGTTCTCATAATTTTAGATAATTATTTACATCATCAGTCTGCCGTTATCGTTCCATTAACCATACATAATGCCTTTTCGGGTGTTTTCTATAAATTTGTCAAGCCGCTTTCTGAACAGCTTCGGATGATGTTTCTCTATAATGATTCTGCATCAGCCATTCGCGAAGTTCATCACGAGATTTGACATTCAGCAAATTATTTATTGTCATATTACTACCTTTGTTCAACATATGCATACTGATTTAAGATGCAATTATTTTTGAAAAATGCCTGTCGCAAATTTATAAAATTTTCCGTAATACAAAAACTTTTGCTTACTATTAAAACATAATTATATTATCTGATATGCCACCTAATCTTAAATAAATACAGGAAAATGCCTATTTATAATTTACTCATTGTGTTTCAATTTCTCCTTCAATGCCAAACCTTTTGCCGTAAGGCGATATTTTTGATTTTGGCTATTTGGCTTATCAGGTATGGTTAGTTCTATATAGCCTTTATTAATGGCCGGAACCAAATAATCTGTTCTGAAATAATCTCTATTCTTAATCGACAACAATTCCTGTAATTCCGAACGTCCTTTCTCTCCGGTTAAAACAGAAATCAGTTTTTTAACCTGTACACTTGCATGGTCACTTGCATGGTCACTTGCATGGTCACTTGCATGGTCACTTGCATGGTCACTTGCATGGTCATGAGTGCTTACAGGAAAAGTTATGCGAATAAAATTATCTGTAAACTTGAAGCAGTCTTCTCCGTATGCTTTCAGAATGCGGGGAATACCGGAGCCTAACGACTCGACCAACTCCAAATCTCGATAAATTCTCATCAACAGGAAGTCCTTCCTTCCGAAGGGTTTCCATGGCTTTATATAAATCACTAAGTCTGCTCATGCTAACTATTTTAATTCATTTTCTATATCCTCGATACTCGGCAATGTTCCTTTAAAGTCTGCCGGATAGAGTTTTGACAGTTCATATTCTGAAATACCTATGGGCTGATTTGACGATTCCAAGGCATATTGAGCCAGCACGTTGTCTTTAGACTTGCATATCAGAAGTCCCAACGTAGGATTGTCAATTTCTTTTCTCAGCAGATGGTTCACGGCGGCGACGTATGTTCCCAACTGCCCGATATATTCCGATTCAAACTTTCCGGTCTTTATTTCGACAACCACATAACAACGTAAATTCAGATTATAGAACAACATATCGACAAACTTTTCAGTCTCCCCTATCATGAGGCGGTATTCACGCCCCATATAAGCAAAGCCCGTACCAAGCTCCAAAAGGAAATTGCGGATATTCACTTCCAGCGCATCTTTCAATTCCTTTTCACGATATCCTTCGGTCATCGTAAGGAAATCGAACTTGTACGGATCTTTGGTCATTTCCTGCGCGAGGTCACTTTGCGGAACAGGCAGTGACGCCTTAAAGTTGGTAATGGCTTTTCCCTGCCGTTCGTAAAGGTCTGTGTCCATAAAGTTCAGAAGGACATTCCTGCTCCAACCGTTTTCGAGTGTCTTCCGCACAAAGAACATGGCTTTATCAGGCTCCTTGAAACATTTGTCTATGATATATCTATGATGCCCCCAAGGAATACGCCAAATGGCACAGTCTTGTAATTCACCCACAAGTTGTGGGTGAATTGTAAGCCACTCATTATAAAGTAGATAAAATCTTTTAGCATATCCAATACTTGTTTCCGACAAGCCTTTTATTCCGGGTAATTTTGTCCTTAAATCGGTACTTAACAATTTTATGATTTTATCTCCCCAACGGCTCTCCGCATGAAGTGTAACAATATCTTTTCCCAACGACCAATAAAATTGCAGCATCTCACTATTCACATGGGTTGCTGCCTTTATCTGGCTATGCTTATACCTCTGACTAAGATTCTCTATCCAAGAGGCGTAATCCTTATCTATGTTTGCTAAATGAGTCATGATAATTCATTTGCTGATAAATAATTATTCAAAATTAATTTTACACATTTGCACATGCTGTTTTAGCTTTCTCTATGACATTCTCAAAGTTACGCCATTGGGCATACCCCAATAAGGAAGATAGTTCTCTTGCGCTCAAACACTTCTCCCCTTCATATTCATTAGCAATAGATTCAAATTGCCGGAATAGTTCTATTATTTCTTCAACTTTCATAGGCTTGACGTAAATTTAACTGATTACAGATATTCGCATTTTCAGCGATTGGCAAATAGTGTATTCTTATCGTTTTTATAAACGATAATTGCGGTAATAATTAAATACAAAGTTATAGATTTTTTCTGTATTGCGGATGTTATTTGCTAAACTTTTTTATGCTCACATAAGGAAACATACGCTGATTACATAAGCAGTCTGCCGTTATCGTTCCATTCACCATACGTAACACCCTTTCGGGTGTTTTCGATGAATTTGTCAAAACGCTTTTTGGACAGTTCAGGATGACGTTTCTTTATCTGGATGGTGTCAATGCGCACACGCTTATACAGCTCGGGTAGGCGGCAGAAATTATGCCATACTACAGGGTCCGACTTCAATTCTTTCATTACATCATCGTCTATCACAAAGCCCTTGTCTGTCATATCCGGCAACACGGCTCTGCCGGCATCTGTCATCATCCCGAGCCGTTCCATCCTGCGACATCTTTCCTTATTCAGTTCCGACCAGTTGCTGCGCGCCTTTCTCGGGCACAGCCTCTGTGCCGTCACCCCGTCTGCCAACTTCTTTGTCGTGCTGTCTATCCATCCGAAACACATCGCCTCTTCTACAGCCTCTATATACCAGAACGTGCCGTCGTCAACAGGTCTTCCACGTTTCACCACCACCCAACATTCCGGCTCCTTATCATGATTCTGCATCAGCCATTCGCGCAATTCATTTCGTGATTTGACGTTCAGCAAATTATTTATTGTCATATACTGCCAATGAGCACTTCTTAATCTAACATTTCCTTATTTCTGTAACAAATATAATTTCTATTCCAACAATCAATTATTCTTCTTGAAATTCTCAGCCTGCTCTAGAATTTCTTTGAATACTTCATCGTTTGTTACAGGAGGATAACCATGTTCAGCCAACACTACGATAAGATCCATTTTCAGTTCGGCTTTGATATCGTCACGAGTTGACCAATCTGTATATTTAGATTTGTCATCCACAATCTTCTTTATTTCGGCAGCAAGCACCAGCAATTTATCTTCAGGATATTCAAATCCAAATTGTTTGGCTATTGCTTTCAGTATGTCATAAAATGCCTTTTCTTCATAACTTATTCCTAGACCTTTATACGAAGATTTTTCTTTGTTTATCTCTTTCAGGAGCATTGCCATCTGGTTGGCAACTTCCGTAACCACTTCATCGGCAAATACAGCACTGTCGCGTCTGTCATTATATTTATCAACAAGATCGTTAAGCCTTTTTGAAAAGTCTACGCCCTGCATCTTGTTTACTTTCTTAAATTCGGTAATAACCATGCGCAACAGCCTTTCCATAAGTTTCACTTTTGTGTTGGGCATTTGCATCTTTGCCAGCCTTTCCATATATTCCTCGCTCAACACATCAAGATTTTTCTTATCGTTGCCTATGCGGATTATTTCTTCCACGCCTTCCGACTTAATAGCCTCTTCTATCATTGCCCTGACCCTTCTGTTCATTTGTGAGGCGTCAGGAGCCTCGCCCTTTGTCAGTTTGTATATGACAGCCCGCACGCCGGTAAAATAATGTATGTCTTCCCTGTCAGAGAAAGTTATTTCCTCGCTGTTGCTGCATAAGTTGAAGGCAGATTTCAGTTTCTTTGTATGCCCCATAAACAGATTTTCCTGTTCTTTGGTGCGTTGCATAAATTCAGCTCCACGGTTAAGACATTCCAACTGTTCCAACGGGCTTCCGCTTGTGAATTTTGAATAGTCAAAGCCGTTGAACATACGTCTTATTATGTCGAGCTCGTCTTTTACCATGACGATTGACTTTTCAAGACTTTCAACCGAATCAGAGTCTGTTTCGCCTTGAGCATAACGCTTTAAGGCTGTATTCATATTGTTCTTTATTCCGATATAGTCAACAATCAGTCCCTTATCCTTTCCAGGATATACTCTGTTTACGCGTGAAATGGTCTGTATTAGCGTATGCTGTTGCAGCGGTTTGTCAATATACATTGTGTCAAGACAAGGTACGTCGAAACCCGTAATCCACATATCTACCACAATGGCTATCTTGAAGTTTGATTTCGGATTCTTGAATGCTTCAGCAAAGTTTCTTCTGTCGTCGTCAGTTCCCAACAGATTGTACAAGTCGGGCTCATCGTCTTTGGTGCGTGTCATTATAAGCTTCATCCGCTCTATCGGCCGTTCCTTATTGCCGTATAGGGCTACAGGTTCGGCAGCCATGGCATAGTCTTTCTTTTCTTCTTCCGGCAGCTTCACCCATTCAGGTCTTATGGCTGCGATTTTCTTATAAAGATTATACGCTATTGTACGGTTAGAGCATACAAACATGGCTTTACCGACTACGGTGCTGCCTTCTTCAACGCGTTTCTCGTAATGTGCGATGAAGTCCTCTGCCACGGCCTGCAAGCGGTCTGAATCGCCAAGTATACTTTCCATCTTGGTTACGGCTTTCTTGCTTTCTTCTATCTGATGCTCGTTGCTGCCTTCCTCTGCACATTGCTTGTAGTATTCTTCTATCTCATTCAGCTTTGCATTGTCGAGCAATACTTTTGCTGCGCGTCCTTCATACACGATGCGTCTTGTTATGTCGTCTGCCACCGATTCTGTCATGGTATAGGCGTCGACAACTTTTCCGAACACGTCGATAGTAGCGTCTATCGGCGTACCTGTAAAGCCTACGTATGTGGCGTTTGGCAGCGAGTCGTGCAGATATTTGGCAAAGCCGTAGCTTCTCTTTAGTCCGCGTTCGGTCTGTTTTATGTTCTGTTGCAGATTTGTCTGCGAACGGTGCGCTTCATCGGATATGCAAATAATGTTTGCCCTGTCTGACAGCAGCTTTGTGTCTTCAGTAAACTTATGAATTGTTGTAAGAAACACTCCGCCGCTTGTACGTCCTGCAAGATACTCACGCAACTTGGCGCGGCTCTCCACTTCAACCACACAGTCGTCGCCGATGAATGTCTTTGCCTTGGCAAACTGTTCCGAGAGTTGTACGTCAAGGTCGGTGCGGTCGGTGATAAGCACTATGGTAGGACTGGCAAAAGCCTTGCTGCGCATAAGCATACGGGTAAGAAAGAGCATCGTAAAGCTCTTTCCGCAGCCTGTCGCGCCGAAGTATGTACCGCCCTTTCCGTCGCCGCCTTCATGCAGGCGCGAGTGTTTAAGGATATTGTCAAACAGCTTATGCGTGGCAAAAAACTGCGGATAACGACATATTATCTTGCTCTCCGTCTTCGACGAGTCGGGCATGTAAACAAAGTCTTTCAGTATGCTCAGCAGACGTTTCTTGTCGAACATGCCTTTCACCATTGTCATCAGCGAGTTTATACCGTCGTCGGGCTTGTCCCCGCTGTTAACCTTACGCCATGAATAAAAGAATTCGTAAGGCGTAAACAGCGAGCCGTATTTGTTGTTCACGCCGTCGCTTATTACTACGAAGGCGTTATATTTAAACAGTTCGGGTATGTCGCGGCGGTATCTTACAGTCAGCTGCCTGTAAGCGTCCATTATAGTTGTATCTTCCTTAACGGCACTTTTAAATTCGAGCACAACCACCGGCAGACCGTTTACATAGACTATGCCGTCAGGAATACGCTTTACGTCGCCTTGTATTTCGAGCTGGTTCACTATGCGGAACGTGTTGTTGCTCTCGTTCTCAAAGTCTATCGGCTCGATAAACAGGTCCGGCAGTGTCTTGTCTTCACGCTTCAACGAAAAACCCTCTGTCATAAGGCGATAGGTGTTTACATTCTTGTCGTACAGCAAAAATCCGTTTGCTGCCGTAAGTTTTGCTATCACGCTTTCCACCTCAAGTTCCGTTATCCCGTCTTTCACATAGCGGCTCCGCAGATATGCGCACAGGTCTTCACGAAGAATAACATCGCTCGCATCTTTGTTTATTTCTTCGCCGTTGGTATATATGTAGCCCTCTTGCTGAAACAACTCCATAATAGACATTTCAAGGGTGTGTTCGTTGAAGTGTGACATATTACAATTTACTTAATTTATTTATTTCATTAAGAATCGGACGAAAATTCTCCCAACTATCTTTACTTATATTAATAAATCCATTTACGACCGCATTTGCAAAATCATCTTTTTTTGCTAATATATTTTTATCGTTTTCATCATAAACAGCTTGCCCTCCATTGTTTTCTAATATTTTATCCTTACCTTTTCCATCGGGCTTACTCAGCGTAAGATTTTTACATTCATTATGTACCATTGACGGTCTTGTAAATTCTGTACCCAAAAATAGTCTGTGTCCTTCTGTGTCAACAGGAGATTTTATTTCATCATCTGAAAATAAATATTCTATTGAAATTTTTTCTTGTCCATTACGTTTCCTATTTTCGGGTGTCGGTATACAGAAACCATATACTTTATTTCCATAATTTTTATATTTTTGTTCACCTTCGTCCATTTTCTTTACAGTAGACTCTATATCTCTATCGAAAATTCCAATTATAGGATGAGCATTTTTTACTTTACTCAACTGTTCCAACATCTTTTGTAGATTGGAATCTCCATCTGGCTGTTGATCTGGTTCTATTGTTTCAAACTCAACATCTAATCCAAGTTCCTGTTTTGCTTTTAGAATAAATTTAATGTCTGTCTTACCTTCTGTTATGACTAAAGTTTTTTTGATTTCTTTTATTGCATCTTCTAATTTATGATAGTTATCTGCAAATCTCTGATTTTCATTTACCATTAATTCATAGACTTCTTTATATAATTCATTACTTGTTGGAGAACAAGTAATACCATTATTGTCCAAGTCTATTATTTGAGAACGCTCATATGCAGTATCAGCAAGTCCCATATTTAAAAATGGAGAATGAGAACTTACAATAAATTGTATATTAGGAAACAGATTGAATAGTTTAGGTAAAATATTATGTTGTAAAGTCATATGCAAATGCTTGTCAACTTCATCTATTAAAACTATTCCAGATGATAAAGCCATAGTTACATTAGGGCGAATTCTATCCCATTGTCGTAATATTTCTCCAAACAGACATAATAAAGAAGATTCTCCAGATGATAAACAAAATATGTTTGGAGAAATTTGTTTTGAATTATTGGGAGCAATATCATTCATAATGGACAAACGTTGTCCTGCATTAGTTCTTTTTCCTATACCAAAACGTACACCTCCAGAATATTTTTTTGATGATAATGTTGAACTGAGAATTTGATTAATATTCATGAATATAAGGTGTTCTGGTGTCACATCCAATGTTTTAACTTCTCCGCCAAAATTTATATTCTGTGTTTGTTTATATATTTCCCAATCTAAAACAACATCCATTATCCAATTTGCTAATTGAGGCAAACCAGAAATAACTTCTATTGGATTTGGAAGATATCCACTAAATTCCGCATCCATTTTGAACGGAATTTTTATCTGATATGGATCATTTAAATAATAAGGTTGTTCAAATCTATATGCAGGAAAATAAGTCGCAATATTATTTCTAAAAATAGAAATAGTATTATCTTTCGTTAAGTTCTCTGAGAAAATTTTTATACTGCCACTTTCTTGTAATCGACTATTTATTTCATAAAAAGGTATCTTATTATCAAGTTGGATATCTTCATTATATTTTTCTCCTGTCAGTCCTTTTCCTCTGCAATCAATATAATCTATAACCTCACTTCCATTTTTAAATCTAAAATATACGATTGAATATTTTGAGGTATCAATATTAAATAATGGAGAAGAGAACCTATAATATTTAGTTTCCTTTCCTGCAAATGAACCAGAAAAATTATTACGTGCCATTTCATAAAATGCATCTGCAATATGTGAAAGGATTGTTGTTTTTCCTTTACCATTAATAGCAGACAATACATTAATACTATTCTCATTAAAGTTTAGTTCTAAATGCTCGAATGGTGCACGATTAATAAATATTGCTTTTTCTATATATAATGCCATAGCTTAAATATTTTATTGCCACATCTTCACTAAAAGCAAAGACTGTAACTCTGTTAATTTATCATTTTCTGTATGCTTAAAATATATAAGATTAAAACAATGTTTCAAGAGTTTATTTACATTATTTAAATATGTGGATTTTGAGGGAATTAGAATTTTTAAGGTCTTTATATCTTCTGGTGTAATTGAAGGATATGTAGCTTTACTCATTTCTGCTATCCCCTGTAAATATTCGGTATTTTTATCGTCTATAAGAATTAAATATAGTAATTCATTTGAAATAAATTTATGGCAAGAGCGTATTACTGTAAATGCTGTAGAAACGATTAAATTTTTTATATTATCTTTAATTATACCATAATGCTTTAAATTTGGTCGAACTGTTGAATATACAATATCATTATATTTAACTTTTCTTTTTGCCCTACTAGGTATCTCATCTTTAGAAGAATTGAGCATTTGGTATTTAGAAAAAATATTATTTATGACACTACTGCTATCTAGATAATATATTTCTTTTATCTTTTCTTTAGAAGAAATATTATCCGTATTAATTTCACAAATTTCACCAAGTGTTCCCATTCTCCACCCTTCAGGCAAATTATTTTTGTCTATTCCGTCAACAAACATTTTGCGGTAAATGGCTTGGGCTGTTTCTTCCAATTTTACTATTTGCTGTTCATTGAGTTTTATACGTTGCTGAATAGCATTGTATTCTGCGACTATTTTTCGTTGTTGGTCAATTGAAGGGACTATAATTGGCATATCACATAAATTATCCCAAGTTGCACCACCTCTTACATCGCCACCTGTTGAGAACCACAGCCGTCTATCAAATTCAGGCCTTTTTATTTGCATAAAAAGATAATCAGGGTTCAAAACATTTTCATCTATCACTTCAAAGACAAAATATGCGGACGACATTATTGCAGGTTGGGATTCTTTCATTAATGAGATGGGTAATTTATGATCACGTTCTACACTCATTAACTTGCAGCCAAATTGATTATACGACACGATTTTATATTTCGACAAATCAGTGCCAATTATATTAGCTACAGATGGCATAAATTCTTTTTGTAAATTTACACCATAAAGTTTTGTCACCTTCAAATCCCGATTTCTTACATCCACTTCGCGGATATAATCGCCCAAGCGTTTGTAGTTTGTCTTACTCATAATTATTCTTGTTTATCAAGTTTACAGCTACTTTCACCATTACGTCCTTTTCCTCTGTGCGGCTCTCAGCTATCATCAGCGTAAGAGCAACAAGAGTGTTGTCGGCAATGCGCTTAGTGCCATCAGGATTATAGAGAATGCCGTTACCTGCCATAAACCATAAGAAGAGTGTTGCAGCTATGCGCTTGTTGCCGTCGCTGAACGAATGATTCTTTGTAACGAGATAAAGCAACATGGCGGCCTTTTCTTCTACTGACGGATAAAGGTCTTGCCCGCCGAAAGTCTGATATATCTGCCCGATGGAACTCTTGAACGAATCGTCTTTCTCATTGGCGAACCACTGGCTGCCGCCGAATTTCTCCTTCAGTTCTTCTATTGCCTTCATGGCTCCTTCGTATGTAGCACGAAACTTGGCTTCGTTAGTGGTCTGCTCCACAGCCAGCTGCTGGTAATCGTACTTGTCCAAAGTATCAAGGGCATAGGCATAATCGGCAACTACTTCCACCAGATTAAGCGCATCGTCAGAAGTCAGTGCCTCTTGTGCCTTGACCGTTCTGCCCAATACGTTAACAAGCTGCTTCAGCTCCGTATAGCGTTGTTCTGTCAGGGCTTTATTGACGGCATAGCCTTTAATTAAATATTCTTTCAGCACCTTGTTTGCCCAAATACGGAACTGCGTGCCACGCTGGCTTTTTACACGATAGCCCACGGAAATGATGACATCCAAGTTGTATAACACAATACTCTTAGTTTGGGTAAATCCCTCTCTACGACCATAATTCTTGGTATGTGCAAAATTTGCACATGTGGTCTCACGCTCTAATTCATGTTCCTTATAAATATTGCTTATATGGCGTCCTATAACGGTTCTGTCCTTTTGAAACAATTCAGCCATCTGTGCCTGTGAAAGCCACACAGAATCTCCATCCATCCTGACATCCACGGCGGTCTGCCCATCGGCAGTACGGTAAATTATAATTTTGTCATTCAAGTCCATACCCCAACTCTTTAAACAGATTCAACAACTCCTTTCTGCTTTCCTCCTCCTGTTTCAGCAAATCTTTCATTTCAGTTTGCAGCTCTTTCATCTTTGTGTCGAAGTCTACGCCTTCGTCACGGCTCTTGAACTCAATGTATTTGCTCGGTACTAGCGACCAACCTTTAGCCTCTATTTCTTCAAGAGTAGCCGAATAGCAATATTCAGGCACATTCTTATAAGTCTGCTCGTAACCTTCGCGCTGCCAGTTATGGAAGTTTTCGGCTATCTGTGCTATCTGTTCTTTTGAGAACTGTATGTATTTCTTCTCGAACGGCTCGCCCCACTGGCGCAGGTCTATAAACAGCACTTCATTCTCGCGATTACGGTATTTCACGGTCTTGCCGTTCTGCTCCACTGTGCGTGCCTTACGGTTGCCTGCCAGTATCCAAAGAGTTACGCTTATGTCTGTAGAATAAAACATATTGCGCGGAAGAATAACAATGGCTTCAACCAGATGATTCTTCAACAGCTGCCGGCGTATGTTAAGCTCCGTACCGTCGCCACTCAACGCACCGTTAGCCAGCAGGAAGCCGGCCATGCCGTTTGCAGACATCTTTGAAACGATGTTGAGTATCCATCCATAGTTGGCATTGCCGGCAGGCGGAACTTCATATCCTTTCCAGCGCGGATCGTCAACAAGCTCGTTTTCGGCACGCCACGACTTCTGGTTGAAAGGGGGATTTGCCATAATGAAATCAGCTTTCAGGTCTTTGTGCTGGTCGTTATGGAACGTATCGGCAGCCTGTTCGCCAAGATTGTTGGCTATGCCACGTATGGCAAGATTCATCTTTGCCAGCTTGTATGTGGTGTTGGTATATTCCTGACCGTAGACAGAAATATCCTTTTTGTTGCCGTGGTGAGCCTCGATAAACTTCATGCTCTGCACAAACATGCCGCCCGAACCGCAGCAGGGGTCGTAAATCTTACCGCGATAAGGCTCTATCATTTCGGCAATAAGGTTTACAATGGTCTTCGGCGTGTAATACTCACCCTTACCCTTACCTTCGGCAATGGCAAACTTGGCAAGGAAATATTCATATACACGGCCTATCAGATCGTTTTCAGGGTCTTTCAGAGTGTCAATGTCATTTATAACGTCGAGCAGCGCAGCCAGCTTGTTGCGGTCGAGTCCCAACCCTGAATAATAATTGCTTGGCAGCGCACCACGCAGTGTGGGGTTGTCTTTCTCCACGGTCGCCAGAGCCTTGTCTATCTTTATGGCAATGTCGTTTTGCTTGGCATTCTCCATAATGTAGCTCCAGCGGCTTATCTCGTTCAAATAAAAAACGTTCTTGGCATTATAAAAAACAGGCTGGTCTACAAACGCGCCCTTGCCGTCTGCAATAAGTTCGTTCTTGCGTTGCATGAAACGGTCGTAAGCATACTTCAAGAATATCAGGCTTAAAACCACATGCTTGTATTCTGACGGCTCCACCGAACCACGCAATTTATTAGCCGATTGCCAAAGGTTTTCTTCCATACTTTTCTGTTTAGTCTGTTTTTTTGCCATAATATTTTTTATTAAATATAATCAATATTAAATACATTAATAATGCCACCATCAGCTGCACTATCAGAAGTACTATCAGCCGGATTTCAAGTGGCGCACACGAAGAACAAAGATATAAAAATATTTTGTAAAAGCCACATCGTTCAAAAAATTTTTTGAATCAAAAATGCCATAATATCGTTTCAGGACAAAACTTTTCAAACATTACAATAATAAATTGTTTTACTTAGTTTTATTATGCCTTGCTTATCCCCCGAAATAACCCTATGACTTACGCATAAAAACCCTATGACTTTTGATGCAAAAGTGGCCGAGTTACGAGGCGTAACTCAGCCATTAACAGTTTGAAATGAAATGTAAGATTTTTGGTTAATGGATAGATAAATATCAAGATGAAAATATTTAATGTGAAATATAAATACATGTAAATGCTTACGGTTTTTCGGGACTTCTGTTTGATATGTAAATTTTTCAGACGAAATCAGTCATTGGAGTACATATATTTTAATAAAAAAAGGTTGATGAAAAGACATGAAATAATGGTGTTTGGAATGTGACGGAATAAAGCATTTTGACTGAAAAATAACATTTAAAAAGGTATGGACAAAAATTTATGGCTCAGTTGGCAAATTTTTATTTTGTAGTTATGCCAAATTGCATTATCTTTGCATAAGATAAGCTGCATCTCGGCATAACATTCAAGCAAGACTCGATGATTCTGCTCTCGATTTGCATTATCTTTGCATAAGATAAGAACAAGATAAGCGGCATCCAGGGCTGACGGAATGAGAGGAACTACATACGGACTGACCGGGGGCAGCGTTATCTGAACAAATAGACAACAACGTTGAAGGCTCTTTTACGGCTACGGCCAAAGGGAGACAAGACAAATATAGCACGCATAAACAAAAAGACATTCAGGCCATGAACAAAAGCGACAGCATAGTCATTATACCTACGTATAACGAGAAAGAGAACATCGAGAAGATTATCAGGGCGGTGTTCTCACTTGAGAAATGTTTTAATATTCTCGTGATAGACGACGGCTCGCCCGACGGCACCGCGGCTATAGTTCACCGACTGATCGACAACGAGTTTGCCGACCGTCTGTTTATTATAGAGCGCAGCGGCAAACTGGGCTTGGGCACGGCATATATCACCGGCTTCAAATGGGCACTGCAGCAAGGATATGACTACATATTCGAGATGGACGCCGACTTCAGTCACGACCCGAACGACCTGCCGCGCCTATATTCGGCTTGCCACGACGAGGGCTACGACGTTGCCATTGGCTCGCGCTACGTTAGCGGAGTGAACGTTGTAAACTGGCCTATAGGCCGTGTGCTGATGAGCTATTTTGCATCGCAGTATGTAAGGTTTGTAACGGGATTCAAGGTTCACGACACCACTGCCGGATTTAAATGCTACAAGCGCCGTGTGCTTGAGACCATCGAGCTTGACAAGATAAGATTCAAGGGCTATGCCTTCCAGATTGAGATGAAATACACGGCTTATAAGATTGGCTTCAAGATTAAGGAAGTGCCCGTGATATTTGTCAACCGTCGTGAGGGTGTGTCAAAGATGAGCGGCGGCATATTCGGCGAGGCATTCTTCGGAGTGATGCGCCTGCGCTGGGACGGATGGACACGCAAATATCCCAAGATTAAAGACTGACAGAAGAAACCAAAGGCAGTCCGGCTGCCGCCGGACTGCAATATTATACCGACCTTACTGCACGACAAAACGCGCCGAGCCACACCGGCAATATGCTGAAAGAATATTCAGTAACGCAAAACTGTCTGTGGCCGACAAATAAAAGGAAAATGCCTGACAAGGACATGAACGTCTATGACAGGCATAATGGGAACAGACCGGTTAACCAAAAATATTATTCTAACGAAAAAGCAATAAAACAACAACAATGAGATACATCTACCGAATTTATCAAATATGCATCGCGCTGCCGATAATCCTCGTGCTAACCATTCTGACATCGCTCACCACGAGCGCAGGATGTGTGCTTGGCAACGGCCATTTTTGGGGTTATTATCCTCCTAAGCTGTGGGCAGCAGCCATACTTAAAGTGCTGCTTCTGCCTGTAAAGGTGGTAGGACGCGAGAACCTGAAGGACAACGAGTCGTATGTGTTCGTCAGCAACCACCAAGGCTCGTTCGACATATTTCTGATATTCGGTCATCTGGGACGCAACTTCAAATGGATGATGAAGCACCAGTTGCGCAAGATTCCTCTTGTAGGCTTTGCCTGCGAGATGTCTCACCAGATATTTGTAGACAAGCGCGGCCCGAGCAAGGTTAAGGAGACATACGACAAGGCACGCCACACGCTGAAAGACGGAATGAGCGTTGTAGTGTTCCCCGAAGGCTCGCGCACGTTCACCGGTCACATGGGTGTGTTTAAGCGTGGCGCCTTCATGCTTGCCGACGAGCTACAGTTGCCGGTAGTTCCGCTTACAATCAACGGATCTTTCGACGTGCTGCCAAGGACAAACAAATGGTACTGGGTGAAATGGCATCCGCTGACGCTGACTATCCACAAGCCTATCTATCCCGAAGGACAGGGCTCTGAGGACATCAACAAACGTATGAAAATAAGCTATGACGAAATAATGGCAGGACTGACTCCGAAATACCAGGGATTTGTGAAGAATCCGAATCAGTAAGTTTTTCTTTAGGAGTAATTCTTTAGGAGTTAAGGAGTTATGTAGTTAAGGAGAAGTTCCTTGAGCGCAGCGAAAAAAGACAATAGTCTTGTGGATTCGAGTCGGGAGTTAAAGTAGTTAGAGAAGTTAAAGTAGTTAAAGTCAAATGCACTGTGGGTTATTGTCAGCCACAGATTGTATAGAAACGTTGGTTACTTTTTAATTCTTACTTGAACTCTGCGCCTGCTTTTCACTTTCGCAAAACTTATGTAGGGACGTACCCAAGGTGCGTCCGTCTCACGTCTACCTATTATTTTATCGTAAGCCATTGTGATACAGGATGTTATCATTTGGACGCACCTGGGGTACGTCCCTACAATGGTTATCGAGAAACGCTGTTTAATTTTTACTTTTTAATTTTTAATTGCACTTGCGCTCTCCTCCTCCTATTCACTTTCACAAGATGGGAATTAGAGAAGTTATCGACAACAAGTTGGCTATGAGAATATTTAAGTGAATGACGAAGAGTGAAGAAACCAAGTTCGACGTTAGTCAATCCATGTGCTTTATGGAATGTTACCCTTTGGAATTATATTATTGTCATTTGGAGTTAAAGTAGTAGCTCCTTGAGCGCAGCGAAAAAAGTCAAATGCCAACGTAGTACTTACGAAAATTGCCAACAATGCAATTGGATTTTTCACTCTTCACTCTTCGTTCTTCACTTTCGTAAGACGTTCTTCACTCTTCACTTAAATACCCTTTCTATGCAACGTAATAACCACGATCTCGTTGCTTGCGCCTATACGGAAGGGGATGAAGCCGCCCATGCCTACTGACACGTTAAGGGCACGGTTACCTTCGTGATACATGCCGCCCCACTCGTCGTACATCAATGACGCAGGCGACCAACCGAAGATTTCAAACTGCATAGCGTGAGTGTGGCCGCTCAACGTAAGCTGCGCCCTGCTGTTAGGCAGGATATCCCTACGCCACAAACGCGGGTCGTGAGCAAGCATAAGTACAAAGTTACGGCTGTCAACACCGGCCAATGCCTTGCCAATGTCGGCGCGTTTAGGCTCACCCTTGCGACCGTCGTTCTCAAGACCTGCAACAATTATTGAGTCGTTGCCGCGCTTTATCGCCTTATTGTCATTAAGCAATAACGACCAGCCAAACTCACGCTCACGACTGATAAGCTCACGCTCGTTTGCCACTTTTGTCACATCGTCGGCCTTAATATAATCAGAGTAATCATGATTGCCAAGGATGGAACATACACCGTCTTTGGCATAAAGACTGCTCAAAAGAGGTATGAAATCATACAACTCGTCGGGCGCCATGTTCTGAAGATCGCCCGTAAACACAATCAAGTCGGGCTTCTGGGCGTTAATGCTGCCAATAATTTTTTTGAGAATCTGTGACGAAGAACCGCGGTAAGTGCCTAAATGAGCATCGCTGAACTGCACGATGCGATAGCCGTCGAACTCAGCCGGAACGTCAGGAGAATAAAAATCCTCATGACGGATGTCGAGTCTTCTGAAGCCTATTGTGCTGCCATAAATTATGATGACAATCTGGGCTATGGCCAAGACTAAGCCTACAAGATTGCCCCAGTTGTTCTTCGTGTGGTGAAACCGACAGTGCCCCCAACCCAATATAGAGCAAATGGCGAAAAGAAACTTCGGAATGGCAAGCACACCAAAAAGGAACAGATAAACGTTGAGCAGCTCGACACGCTCAGGCGCAAAGTCGCGCGAGAACGTGAGCACAAGCGTATATATAAAAAGAACGATGCCCGGAGTCCACCACAACAGGCGCTGCCACCACAGATAACGCGTAAGACGGCGCAGCAGTCGCCTGTCGATATAGATGTCGGACAGGATTATCATCAACAACAAAAGTACAAATATCCTTGCAATCATTTTTTCAGAAGATTAATTTTCAACAATACATCAACAATCCTTTTTAACGGAACATTATCTCCTCGCCATGGAACGAGTCGTCGAAACGGCCGTCGTCGTACACATGAACACCGTTGCAGAAGGTGTGAACAACGCGCCAGTTGAACTGATGTCCCTCCATAGGACTCCATCCGCACTTGCTCTGAATAACATCCTTCGTAACAGTCCACGGACTGTCAGGGCGCACAATGGTCAGGTCGGCCTTATAGCCCTTGCGTATGAAACCGCGCTCACGCACGTCGAAAAGGCGTGCAGGATTGTGACACATAAGCTCGACAAGACGCTCTATGGTAAGAACATTGCTGTCGACAAGCTCGAGCATGGACACGAGCGAGAACTGAATCATAGGCATGCCCGACGCAGCACGCGCACATCCGCCCTGCTTATCGTCCCATTTGTGGGGAGCATGGTCGGTGCCTACTACAGATATACGGCCGTCGACAAGCGCACGTCTCAGAGCGTCGCGGTCGGCAAGTGTCTTTACTGCCGGGTTGCATTTTATCTTTGTGCCGAGTGTGGCATAGTCTTTATCCGAGAAGAACAGATGAGCCACAACGGCCTCAGCCGTTATATTGGGCATTGTGTCGCGCCACGGCTCAAACAGACTAAGCTCACGTGCCGTTGTAAGATGAGCCACATGAAGACGCGCGCCAAACTTGCGCGCCATGCTTACGGCAAGCTCTGTAGACTTAAAACAAGCCTCCTCGCTGCGTATAAGCGGATGGAGCGACACGTCGGGATCGTCGCCATGAGCGGCCTTTGCGGCAGCCATGTTTGCATTGATTATGCCGGTGTCCTCACAGTGAGTCATAACCGGAACGGGCGCTTCGCTGAATATGCGCTCAAGAGCCTCACGGCGGTCAACGAGCATATTGCCCGTAGACGAGCCCATAAAGAGCTTAATGCCGGGCACACGATGAACATCGAGCTGACTGAACAGGTCGACATTATTGTTGGTGGCGCCGAAGAAGAACGAATAGTTGACATGACTCTTGGCGCGCGCCAGCGCCTTCTTGTCGTCGAGAGCCTCAAGCGTGGTTGTCTGCGGCACAGTGTTAGGCATGTCGAAATAAGACGTAACACCGCCATAAGCCGCTGCACGGCTCTCAGAACTGATGTCGGCCTTGGCTGTGAGTCCCGGCTCACGGAAATGCACATGGTCGTCGATAACGCCCGGAAGCAGATAGCAGCCCGAAGCATCAACTACTTTGTCAAAATGTTCACTGTCTGAAATAAAATTGTCTTGGAGAATGTCTGAAATAAAACCATTCTCCAAGACAACTGAGCCACGGAACGATTTTCCCTCGTTAACAACCGTGGCATCCTTTATCAATAATCTCATAATATCTTCTAAAGCCCCTGTATATGTTTCTTTTTCAAGTGGTTAATCCGCTGTTTCTGTTTATCACTCGGCGCCCATCTCAGCACTTGCGCTGTCTTCAGGCTGCGCCAGTTCGTTAGGCGTAGGTGTGGTTGCCGACGGATCAACACTGCCGTCGGGCATTGCCGTACCGTTCATGATAGCCTCGTTCTGCTGTGCCTTATGATAATAGTCGCGCACATAAGGATCGTTCTTAAAGTTGTCGGTAGCCTTGCTCATAATATCCTCAATCCAAGGCGAAAGCTCAGGATATCTGTTGCCGGCAGTAATCATGAAGAACACAGCCGGACCCAGCACGTTGTCGAAGTTTTCGACAATGAACGACGTAACGAGCTTATCCTCTTTCTCGGCTATCTGGGCAGCCTTCTGCGACAGACGGGCATTGACCTCGTTGATGTCGTGACCGTTCATGATGGCCTGGCTCTGCAGATGTCCAAGTTCGCCGACCTCGCTCTCCAGCTGATTGTATTTCTCGATAAACTTAAACAGCTTGTCGTTAAGCGGCGTGCCGCTTACTTTCTGCTGTGTGTTGTCTATTTTGATCTGAATGTCGCCGCTCTCGAGTACAACAGGCATAAGACTCTCGTCATCCATAAAAAGGGTGGCGATACGAGTGGAATCAAGAGAACCGGAAAAACGGAACTGCCCGTGAACGATGTCACACGAGTCGATGTTCTTCATGTCATTGCCTTCATAAACTTTAAGAAAAAGCATACGACCATCTAACGTCGGAACATTAGAAGAGCCCTCGATATTATAAGAGCTCATACACGACGTAAGAACGGTGATAGCACCCAAAAGAGTAAAAAGAGTCTTAACCATAGCCTTGTTTTGTAATATATTAGCACAAAATTACAACGTATTATCGACGTAAGAAAAATTTTTTATGCAATTTAAAATAAATACACTGACTTTTAGAGTTTTTTTGCCTCTTTGGCCAGTTCGCTTGATATTCTGTGAGTTGTATATATCTCCAACATTGCAGCAACGAGCAGCAGAAGCACCCAGTTGTTGTGGACATAAGTGACATAATAGTTATATCCGTCGGGGAAAAGTTTCATAAATACGGGCAACAAAAGGGCGTATGAATTTTCAACCATCAGCAGTGCCGACACAATAAAGAGAACATCGCCCGTAACCATTATACGGCGCAGACGGCGTATAGTGAAGTTGTTTCCATCGTAAGTCTGCATCATCTGCATGGCCGCAAAGCACACGGCACCTACAAGAAATATCCACGGCGACACCATGTGTGTGCCAAAGACATAAAGTCCGGCACCGGCAACCATGAGCACCGCGCCCAAGAGCAGAACCACTGTCTGCAATTTACTTAGCTGTTTCATCGTTATCTGTTATGGGTTTTTGGTCATCGCTGAGCACGAATATATCTTCGTCGTCGGCTTTCATAAAATATTTTTCGCGTGCTATCTTGGTTATTGCCTTCGGATTGCGGCGCAGCTCCTTTATCTGCTGCTCGTCGCGCTCATACTGAGAGTTGTATGTGTCAATCTGCTCCTTCAGGTCGCTGACAAGCATTCTGTTCTGGATATGCTTCAGAAGACTGTTCTCATCGAGAAATCCGACAATGAGAACACCAAGGATAACCACAATCCAATATTTATTGTGGCCTATAAAATTCCAAATGGGATATAAATGTCTGCTCATTGATTTAATTTGTTTCGTTACGCAACGGCAACCTCACACGACTATCTTTAACAGATATTAGCCGCCGTAACGCTGCTAATTTGTCTGCAAAGATAATGTAAGTTGAGAACATAACAAAATAATAAACGTCTTTTAATTGTAATAAACAAATCAAAATGAAATGTCATTTTGCCCCTTTATATAAGTATTTTGATTGCCGATGTTTGCATCAAGACATTATGCCATGAATAAATTGAAAGCAAAATATATGCTGTATGTTAATTTAAGGTCACAACAGCATTGCCTAATAAAAACATAAGCAGGACCATCAATGTAAACTTAACTGAAACGTAAATCGCCATATCACTCCCATTATTCCCCTCACCCTCATCAACAATCTCAAAATCTCGTCAGCTGAAGCGTTGCGTAATCAGAGCGAAGAACAAGGTTGTCGCCGTCGGCAACGACAACATCAAATGTCGTTTCCAGAGAGTCGATTCCGAACGGTTTAAGGTCATCAACGGTAGCGCTCACGCCGTTGTCGCTCGTATTGTCTCTCTGCTTAAAGTCCTTCATCACCACCTTTGTCTCGCCGTCCTTATATCCGAAACGGCCTATAAACGTGCCGTAGCCGTTAGGTCCCTGCTTCTCTGACACTTCAACGACGTATCTCGTAATGCTGTAATACAGGCGCGTACACTCATGCATGCGTCCGTCGGCATTAGTCTCGAACCGCTCCAGTTTCCAGAATCCTTCAATGTCGTCATTTATAGGTTCCTTAAACTCGCAGCCTGCAACGGCAACAGCCATCACCATGGCAATAAACAATCTCATTATCTTGACCATAACAAACCTGTTTTAGTTATTGTAACCATGCAGCCCATGCTGTCGCCTATATAGCTGCCTTTGTCGTAACCCAATGCCAAAGAGAAGTTCCAGCCGGCATATTTCTTCGGCTTATACATAACTTCCGCCAGCGTGCTGCCCTGGCGCATCATGCGGTCGAGCGGCACCTTGTACGTTCCCCAATGCTTCATATACGACAACAGCAGACGATAAGACCACTCATCAGACGGATTACCGCCGATACCTATGTGATGTGCCTTAACGCGATTGCTTCTGAACATGTTGGTTCCGTCGGCATTATATATAGGTCCGGGCAAAAACGGATGACCGATGCCCATGCCCCAGTGCTGCCAGTTGTAGTCGTGGTTATAGTAGTTGTCGCTGCCGCTCATCTGTATCTCATGAAACGAACCGCCCACACCGTCATAGAGCAGCGGTCCTGTCTGGTCGGTTGTGCATAGCCCTTCCCACAGCACCTTCGTCACAAAGGGGTTTTTAGGCAGCGTAACCTCCACGCCGATGTGTCCGTCTTTCCAGCGTCCATACTGCCACGTAAGCTGTGAATGGTCGTCGAAATAATGTTCGTAATAACATCTGACCTTCCATGTCTGCGCCGTATAGTTAAGCGCAAAGTTCCAGCTTCCTACGTGGTTGCCCTCCACATTCTCGAGCGTACTTTTCTGTATCGGTATTATGGCCTTCAGATAGTCTTTCACTCCGCCCGGCATCCTTGCCACACACGTAACAGTGCCATCGACATTCTTACGCCATCTGCTGCCGCCAAACTGTGCTGCCTCTATCATTCCTATTTCCATTGTAACAGGCGTCTTTTCGGGGTTGCCTACTCTTATCATCATCGACTTGCTGTGATAAATCACGTTTTTTGTAAAAGTTTCGCCCGGCTTTACAAAATCGGCGCGCAAGTCACCGTCGGTAAACCATCCGTAACCGAAATGGCACTTTGCCGCCAGCCATCCTTTTGAGTAGGGCAAAGTCTGATATTCCTTCACCTCAAACCTGACTTGCGGTATGGGGCGTGCATCAGGGCCTTCAACCATCATTCCACTGCTCAGGCGCATATCCTTGTCAAGAGGAAAAGGAGCGCGCTCCTTGCTGCCTATGCTCAGGGTTATCTTTCGCCACGAAAAATCGACAAATGCCTGCTGGACGACAAAAGGCGACGTCTGGTTTACGGCACCTGCCAAATCAAGTCCTGCCTCAACGTGCCATTCGTCGTTTATCTTTTTGGCATAATCCACCCCTGCCCTTACGTATCCGCTGTTAGGCTTAACGCCTGACAGTCCGTAGCGGTTGGCCGTAAACCACATGGGCGCATAGCTTCCTGTCGACACGTTTGCCGACATCTCGAGCTTGTATTTCAGCGTATCGCCTGAGGCAAACATTGAGGCTAAGGGCCACATGCTCAGCAATAATATCAGTTTTAGCGGTTTCATCTGAATTGATATTTACCTTACTTCTTTTTATCAGTTTGTGTATGTCAAGAGACTTTCTTAAAAATAAATCTAGTTATATCATTGCCCTTTAACCATCCGTAAGTATTCTGAGGTAAACAAATGGAACTGTACGTGCCCATTCTAACCATATACAACGAAAGTTGCCCTGTCCCCTTATTTTAAGTCATAATAATGCAGGAATGGTTTGAAGAACACCTAAAATAATCTAGTTATATCTTAAATCCGTATGCAAAAATACAACAAAAAACTTGACGGATAAAAATATTTTTGTTAAAAACAATTCAAAGCATATAAATATGCCGCATATGAGCATTTCATTGTGAAAGGATTTTATAGGCAGAAACAGTATTATTCATGATATACAGATTACAAAATGTCAATGCCGGACGGATTATTCACCGTCACGGCCGTATAACGTTTACATTTTGCTTTATGCCGTCTGACTTGCTTCTAACAGCAATGTCATCATTATTTCATCCCGGTTTTGCGTTTTTTTGATGACGAAGCTGCACATAATTACGATTAGTCACATTCATTGACGGACACTTATTCGCTTCCATAAGCAGATCAAGATAAAAAAGGCAACTGAAAGCATGAATGTACAAGACAGATAAAACCATGTGCGGTCTAACGACTGATTAGGAATAAATACAAATGGTACGGATACAAAAAAAGCGCAACAGCAGTATAATTGTCATACTGTTGTTGCGCAAACATATTCATTACAAAAATTAATATTATGCGACATCACGTCGCAACTACTCTGTTTTCTGTCATTTATTATTCAAACTATGCTGCCTCAATCTCAATCAGCAAATCTCCTTTCCGCCGATGAACACACGCTTTATTATAGGCGACGTGTAGGCATAAGGAACAAAATCTACTGAAGGGATAGGATCGGTGATAAAGAAGTTTGCCACCTTGCCTACGGCTATAGAGCCATAGTCGCGGCTAAGTCCCATGGCGTAGGCTGAGTTTATCGTGGCGGCATTTATTGCTTCTGCCGGCAGCAGTCTCAGCTTTATACATGCCAGAGACACAATAAACTTCATGTCGCCTGACGGAGTTGAGCCTGGATTATAGTCGCTTGCCACAGCCACACCCAGTCCGGCATCAATCATCTTGCGTGCCAAGGCATAAGGCATGTTAAGGAAGAACGACGTACCGGGCAGCACAGTGGGCATAGTGCCGCTGCCGCGCAGCAGCTCTATCTCCTCTTCTGTCATGCTTTCCAGATGGTCTACCGACAGAGCATTGCGCTTTACGCCTACTTCCACGCCGCCTGATGATGCCAGTTCGTCGGCATGTATCTTGGGCAGCATACCCCATTTTGCCCCGGCCTCAAGTATGCGGTCGGTCTCTTCGGGAGTAAAGAAGCCTTCGTCGCAGAACACGTCTACATAGTCGGCAAGATGCTCACGCCCCACTTCGGGTATCATCTCTTCAACCACAAGGCGCACATACTCGTCCTGACTATACTGTCGTCCTACTGCGTGCGCACCCAGGAATGTCGACACAACCTTTATCGGTGCAGTCTCCTTTATGCGCTTTATCACGCGCAGCATCTTCAGTTCGTCTTCGGTGTTCAGTCCGTAGCCGCTCTTTATCTCCACACAGCCCGTGCCTTTCATCATCACCTCACGTACACGCCTCATGGCCTGTTCATAGAGCTGTTCCTCGGTCATTGTGTGCAGCAGGTCGGCAGAGTTGAGTATGCCTCCGCCGCGTTTGGCTATCTCGGCATAGCTCAGTCCTCTTATCTTGTCGACAAACTCGCCCTCACGGCTTCCGGCATACACTATGTGTGTATGAGGGTCGCACCACGACGGCAGCAGTGTTCCGCCTTCGGCGTCAACCACAGTGTCGGCAGCAGCCTCGGCATCCGTCATACTGTCCATCGTGCCGAATCCGGTTATGCGTCCGTCTTCGGCTGTCAGATAGGCGTCGTTTATCTGCTCCAGCGTCTGCATCTCGCTTCCCTGCAGTCTCAGTTTGCCGTGGCGGTCTATTCCGGCAAGTGTCTTTATGTTCTTTACAAGCAGTTTCATCGGCTTGATGTTTTTATACGTTTGCCGCTATCATGCCTGACACGGATACTCTCTGAGGAAATCTATTGAATGCTGGATGTGCGGATACATCACCTCGTCGTTAATTATAAACGGCACAACCTTGCGGTATTCTGAACGTACCTTCTCGAGTATGGGCGATGATTTCAACGGACGTCTGAAGTCTAATGCCTGTGCGGCGTTAAACAGCTCTATTGCCAGCACGCGCTCAGTGTTGAGCACCACCTTATATAGTTTAATGGCGGCGTTGGCTCCCATGCTCACATGGTCTTCCTGACCCTGGCTCGACGGTATGCTGTCTACTGATGCAGGAGAGCAGAGATTCTTGTTCAGACTTACTATCGACGCTGCTGTGTATTGTGTAATCATAAATCCGCTGTTAACACCAGGATTGGCAACCAGGAAACTCGGCAGACCTCTTGTGCCTGACACCAGCTTATAGATTCGTCTTTCTGATATATTTGCGAGTTCGCTCAGTGCCATTGACAGGAAGTCCATAGGCAGTGCTATAGGCTCTCCGTGGAAGTTTCCGGCAGATATTATCAGGTCTTCGTCAGGACATACTGTAGGGTTGTCTGTGGCAGAGTTAATCTCTGTGTCGATAACCGACTTAACGTATGCCATTGAGTCCTTGGCTGCGCCGTGAACCTGCGGAATGCAACGGAACGAATACGGGTCTTGCACATACGACTTTGTTCTCTCTATTATCTCGCTGCCCTCAAGCAGTCGTCTCATGTTTGCGGCTGTTTCAATCTGGCCTTTATGAGGTCTTACCTGATGCACAGCATCTGTGAAAGGCGACACCAGTCCGTAATATGCGTCGAGCGACATTGCTCCTATCACGTCAGCCCATTTGCTCAGTCGTTCGCCCTGCAGCAATGCCCATACGGCAAACGAACTCATGTTCTGTGTTCCGTTGAGCAGTGCCAGTCCTTCTTTTGATCCGAGCTGTATAGGTTTCCATCCGTTTTTCTTCAGCACCTCGGCTCCTGTCATCACCTTTCCTTTAAATTCAGCTTCACCAAGTCCTACCAACGGCAGACATAGGTGTGCCAGCGGAACAAGGTCGCCTGATGCTCCCAGTGAACCTTGCATATAGACGATAGGATAAACGTCGTTGTTGAAGAAGTCGATAAGTCTTTCCACGGTGTCGAGCTTGCAGCCTGAATAGCCGTAGCTCAGCGACTGTATCTTCAGCAGGAGCATTATCTTTACTATATCGTTAGGCACGCGGTCGCCAGTACCGCAGGCGTGCGACATCATGAGGTTTATCTGCAACTGTGACAGTTGGTCGTTGCCGATAGACACATTGCACAACGAGCCGAATCCTGTTGTAACGCCATAGATAGGTGTATCTGTCTCGCTTATTTTCTTATCCAGATATTCACGGCATCTTACAATGCGTTTGCGTGCGTCGTCACTGAGTTCAAGTTTGTAACCTTTTTCTATTATCTCACCAATACGTTCTATAGTGAGGTGTTCTGCTGATATTTTGTGTATCATTGTGTAGTTGAATTTAAAGTTATGTGTGTGTGTTTAGGAGTTAAAGGAGTTAGAGTAGTTAAAGGAGTTAAAGTCATATGTCTTGTGGATTTACAATTACAAATTATAATTCATAATTGACTAACGCCTAATATCATTTCATTATCAGGACATTATTTCTTAATCCTTATTTTTTAATTTTTAATTATTTCTTCTTGCTTCAAGGCATTTGACTTTAACTACTTTAACTCCTTCTAACTACTTTAACTACTGTATTTATTTTACAGCGTCATCAATTATCTCCTCATCCACGAAGTTAGGCATTGTTACCTTCAGGTTCGGGGTGCGGGCCATTTCGCGTTCTATGCTGTGAATAGAGCCTTCGTTGCGTGCCCAGCTGCGGCGGGCTATACCGTTGTTGACGTCCCAGAACAGCATTTCGCGGATGTGACGGGCACTGTCTTCACTGCCGTCAACAAGCATGCCGAAGCCGCCGTTGATTACTTCGCCCCAGCCTACTCCGCCACCATTGTGGATAGACACCCATGTGGCACCTCTGAACGAGTCGCCTATGACGTTCTGAACTGCCATGTCGGCACAGAACTGTGAGCCGTCGTATATGTTACTTGTCTCACGGAACGGAGAGTCGGTTCCTGATACGTCGTGATGGTCGCGGCCAAGCACTACCGGACGTGTTATCTCGCCCTTCTTTATTGCCTCGTTGAACGCAAGGGCTATCTTTGTGCGGCCTTCTGCGTCGGCATACAATATACGTGCCTGCGAGCCTACTACGAGATGGTTGCGGCCGGCCTCCTTTATCCAGTGGATGTTGTCTTCCATCTGGTGCTGTATCTCTTCGGGAGCTGTCTTGCATATCTCTTCGAGCACCTCTACTGCCAGGCGGTCGGTTACTGCCAAGTCTTCGGGCTTGCCTGATGTACATACCCATCTGAACGGACCGAAACCATAGTCGAAGAACATCGGGCCCATGATGTCCTGAACGTATGAAGGATATCTGAACTTGCCGTCGGCAGCCATTATGTCGGCTCCAGCACGCTCTGACTGCAACAGGAACGCGTTGCCATAGTCGAAGAAATACATTCCGCGCTCTGTCAGCTTATTGATTGCTGCAACCTGTCTGCGCAATGATGCCTGAACACGCTCACGGAACAGTTCTGGATTCTCTGCCATCATCTGCTTCGACTCCTCAAATGTCATGTCAACAGGATAGTATCCTCCTGCCCACGGGTTGTGCAGTGATGTCTGGTCACTTCCCAGGTCTACCTTAATATTCTCCTCAGCCAGTCTTTCCCACAGGTCTACCACGTTGCCTACGTATGCCATAGACACCGTTCTGCGCTCTTCTACGGCCTTTCTTACTGCCGGTATAAGTTCATTCAGGTCTGTGTGCATCTCGTCCACCCAGCCCTGGTCATAGCGCTTCTGTGCTGCCTTAGGATTAATCTCTGCCACAACGCTTACCACTCCTGCGATGTTTCCTGCCTTAGGCTGTGCGCCTGACATACCTCCAAGACCTGACGACACGAACAGCATGCCGTGTATGTCCTTGCGGCCCGGCTGCTTCTTCATCTGCATGCGTGCGGCGTTGAGCACGGTTATCGTTGTGCCGTGAACAATGCCCTGCGGACCGATATACATATACGATCCGGCTGTCATCTGTCCATACTGGCTTACGCCCAGTGCGTTCATGCGCTCCCAGTCGTCTGGCTTCGAGTAGTTAGGTATAACCATACCGTTGGTGACAACCACTCTCGGAGCGTTCTTGTGCGACGGGAAGAGTCCCAGCGGATGTCCTGAATACATTACGAGTGTCTGCTCGTCGGTCATCTCGCTCAGATATTTCATCGTCAGCAGATACTGAGCCCAGTTCTGGAATGCGGCACCGTTGCCTCCGTAAACTATAAGTTCATGAGGATGCTGAGCCACTGCCGGGTTCAGGTTGTTCTGTATCATAAGCATTATTGCGGCAGCCTGCTCCGACTTGTGCGGATATTCGTCAATGCTCCTCGCGTACATGTCGTAAGTAGGTCTGAATCTGTACATATATATACGGCCGTAGTCGCGCAGCTCGGCGGCAAACTCCGGCGCAAGTGTCTTGTGGAATTTCTTAGGGAAATATCTCAGCGCATTGCGCAGCGCCAGTTTCTTCTCTTCCTCTGTCAGTATGTCCTTGCGCTTCGGCGCATGGTTAACGTCTTTGTCATACTCACGCGGCTCCGGCAGCACGTCAGGTATGCCGGCACGTATCGCCGCCTTAAACTCCTCATTTGTCATAGATATTATGATTTTTCTGTTGTTTAACTGGTTATATGTCTTACGGTCGTGCCACCATCAGTTTCCGCTGATTACGCGCTCAACCATCTGCATTATCTCTGTCTCCTGCTTTGTTGCCTCTGCCATCAGAGCCTCAGCCTCGCCTATCAGCGCCTTGGCTGTCTCCTGATCTTTCAGCGACGAAGCGTTAATCTTAACGTTCAGTCCGGCACCCATCACGGCTGCTCTTGCTGCCAGCGCTCCTACTCCTGCGTCCGACACGCTGTTCGGATTGCCTGTCTCTACCATTGCCCTGCACAGTTCAAACACCTGTGCCGATGTCTTCATTGTCTCTAGCGGCACCTGTGCTGCAAACAGCGTAGCCTTCTGTATTGCCTCTGAGCGCAACTGTTTCTCTTCGTCTGTACCCTTAGGCATTCCGAAGGCTGCCATTATGCGGTTAAAGGCCTCTGTGTCATCGTCAACGAGTCTTAGCAGCTCTGTCTCCAGCGCCATTCCCTTGTCTGCCCACTGGCTGAATTCGTTCCAGCGGTCGTCCCATCCCGGCTTGTGTGCCGACAGGTTAGCCACCATAGTTGCCAGCGCGGCTCCCAGTGCGCCCATATATGCAGCCACTGATCCTCCGCCGGGTGCAGGTGATTCTCTTGCTGTCTCGTCAGCAAAGCCCTTCACTGTCAGTGCTGTCAGTTTCTTTGCCTTCTTCTGGTCTGCCTCGAGCAGCATCTCCACAACCTTCTCTTCGGGCACAAACGGACGCAGGTCGTCCAGTCCCATCGACTTTATGGCTATGTTCATTATGTCTTCCTCGGGAATACCTGTCGATCTGTGCTGCTTCTCCAAGAAATACTTTCCGGCGTCAATTATCGAACGCTTAGGCACAAGACCCACAATCTCTGTTCCCGTAACTCTCAGTCCTCTGTTCTGTGCGCATCGGCACACCTCGTCAAAGGCCACGTGCAGCGGCGTAACATTGATGTTTGTTATGTTCATCGACACCTGTGCGATGCCGTATTCCTCAATAAACCATCCTATGGCCTTGGTCGACTTCAGCGTTCCGGGCTGCATTATCGTCTTTCCGTCGGCGTCTTTCTTCACCTTGCCTGTTATCGGGTTGCCTTCGCGCACCGGTCTTCCCTTCTCTCTCACGTCAAAAGCCACGGCGTTTGCCCTGCGTGTTGATGTGGTGTTCAGGTTAAAGTTAACGGCAATAAGGAAGTCACGGGCTCCAACGGCGGTACATCCCGTGCGTGCCACGCCTTCGTCAAAGGCTCTTGCGCCGAAGTCGGGAGCCTTGTCCGGCTCAGCCAGCTTCTCGGGCAGCGCCTCATATTCGCCGGCTCTGCACACGGCCAGATTGCGTCTCTCAGGTTTCAGTGCAGCCTCTTCATAGCAGTAGCATGGTATCTGCAGCTCGTCGGCTATGCGCTTAGCCAGTTTTCTTGCCAGTTCGGCACACTCTTCAAGAGTTATTCCGCTCACAGGCACCAGCGGCAACACGTCAGTAGCACCCATACGCGGATGAGCGCCATGATGCTTGCGCATGTCAATAAGCTCTCCGGCCTTCTTCACAGCCTTAAAAGCAGCCTCCACAACAGACTCCGGCTCACCAACAAAAGTAACCACCGTGCGGTTGGTAGCCTCACCCGGGTCAACATCGAGCAGCTTCACGCCGCCGGCTTCTTCAATAACGTCGGTAATCTGTTTAATAACGTTCTTGTCGCGTCCTTCGCTGAAGTTAGGCACGCACTCCACAATCTGTTTTATTTTTGCCATAGTATTATAAAGAAATAATGAATATGTCTTATTGTTTCTCTTTATCGGTTTAAAGTCTGAGGCCGTCGTCCGGCGTTACTGTTAAAGCACACTCCATCTTCCGCGCCTCGTCAATGCCTTACAAAGATAGGCTTTTCAGACAAGAAACGCAAGAAATATCGGTTAAAAATACAAAGATTATTCCATTAAATATTAACTCGCCCCCGCATCCTTACGTCCATCTAAATATCAATTCAACACCAAAACACATCCGTCACCACAGCATCCGTCCATCGCATAGCATCATTTACTTTTAATCTCTAACAACAGCAGGCAGAATACTTACAGTCAGGAGTTAAGTGAAGAACGAAGAGTGAAGAGTGAAAAATCCATGTGCTTGGTGGATACCTGTCAGGAGTTAAAGTAGTTAGAGTTGTTATCGCCAACAAGTTGGCTAGGAGTTAAAGACAATAGTCAACGTAGTGCTTGCGATAAGAATCCACTAGACACATGGATTTTTGTAGGGACGTACCCCAGGTGCGTCCAACTGATAACACCCTGTATTTTAATGATTTACGATATAATTTAATGATAAATGAGATGTGGACGCACCTGAGGTACGTCCCTACAATACATTACTAGGAAAGTGAAGAGTTATGAGTGAAAAATCCAATGGTCTTGTGTCTATCAGCCTTTGGGTAAGAATCCACAAGACACATAACAATTATGAAACACTGTTCGGTCTAACCCAAACGAAGTTCAGCGCTAGCTAATTATGAAACACAGTTCAGCGTTAGCTAATTATGAAACATCGTTCAGCGTTAGCTAATTATGAAACATCGTTCAACGTCAGCTAATTATGAAACGAAGTTCAGCGTTAGTTAATTGTGAATTATAATCCATGCTCTTACTTCAATAATTTATAATTTTAAGCTAACTTAGCTATTGGATTTTTCACTGTTCACTTTTCATCTTTCACTTAAATAAGCGGTATTTTAATCGGATTGAAATTAGCTACGCTGACCGTTGGTTCCTTATATTTTATTCCGACGAATTACAAATCCGTCGGTACATTACTCTTGTGGTTTCTACTCGCAAGCACTACGTTTACATTTGGATTTTTCACTCTTCGTTCTTCACTCTTCACTTAAATATATGCTCCTTTAACTACAAATGACAATACCCTTCAAAGCATACGTCTTTTTTCGCTATGCTCAAGGAACTTCTCCTTAACTTCTTAACTCCTTAACTCCCTAAATAAAAAAACTAGTAGTTCTTATTATCAATATACACCTCCAGCAGTTTCGACATACCGCTTTCGTTGTTCGGCACCACGTCCATGTCGGCTACGCAGGCGGGGACGAGGCAGCTCATGCCTTTTGTCAGATGCACCTGTTTTATCTCCGGCTCGTCGCCCTTCCACGACCTTATCACAATGTCGCTGCTGCCTTCGAGACACATATACACCACGAAGCTGTCATACTTATACAGCTTTCTGTGGAAGGCGCGGTTCACTTCAAGCAGCTTCACCGTGAAGAATCTGTTCTCTGCCAGCAGCACAGGATAGTTAATCTTGTGAGTGTAGTGCGTGCGGTAGTCGTCCTCTACACTATAGTCCAGCGCCTCCGATGCCAGCGCCGTGTGCAGTGCCCTTGGCTTGCCGTCAAGTCCCGGACGGTTATAGTCGAATATGCGGTATGTCAGATCAGAGCTTTGCTGCACCTCAGCCAGCAGTGTTCCGCTGCATATAGCGTGGATACGTCCGGCAGGGATATAAAACACGTCGCCTTCCTTCACGTCGTGCGACGCCAGCACATCACATATACTTCCGTCCTCAATGCGCTTTCCATATTCATATTTCGATATAGGACTCTTAAAACCGCTGTAGAGCTTAGCTCCCGGCTTGGTGTCCATTATGTACCACATCTCCGTCTTACCGAACGAGTCGTGATATTTCTTTGCCATCTCGTCGTTAGGATGCACCTGTATCGACAGATCCTTAGCCGCGTCAATAAACTTTATCAGTAGCGGAAACTTGTCGCCATACATATCATAAACAGTCCGTCCTATAAGTTCCTCCTTATATTCCGCCACCAGCTCATTCAGCTTACGGCCCTGCAGCGAGCCGTTAGCCACCACCGATTCCTTGTCAGGCACAGCACTTATCTCCCAGCTCTCGCCAATAGGAGTAGTGTCGTCATCGTTAATACCCTTAAGAGTCTTCAGCAGGCTTCCGCCCCATACTTTAGGAAAGAAATTATATTTGAATGTAAACGGATACAGCATTGTTCACTCGTTTAATTGTTAGTGCATTTTATTATATCATTAATCACTTTATCCAAGCGGAAGGATAAATTTACTACGCAACAATATCTTATTTTGCATAAGCATTCTATATTGTCTTGATTTAGGCAGAATTTTTATTTTGCCTGTTGCCACCCAATAATAATTATCATTAGCCTTTAATGCCTCCAGGTCTTTAGCCTTCTTTTTCAGCCAGTCCTTCAGCCATTTTGCCTTTGCAATCATCGTTGCCACATCGCTTGTGCTTGCCGGATGCACCTCTATGAAGTATGCCTTTTCGTCATAGCCCAAAGCGTAATCCCAGCGCGCCTTGTCAGGATAAATATCTCTTGTACATTTGTCAATGTCTACACTTCCCTCCAGTTTTCTGGTATCATCCACCTGCACGTATGATGAATTTGCGCCAAAAGCCTGGATACCCTTTTTGTATCCGCCGGCAATATCCGGAGTATTTATCACAGCACTTTCAAACTTAGTCATACCGCTATTCTTTTTTATTGTTCTGTATACCGGCTGACTATTTCAGATGTCATGCTTGAAAATGTAGATAGTCCGCCCCATTCAGATATGTCCGTATCCTCGTTAAAGGCATCCAGTGTCGATATATCCGAGAATGTTACGCCTTCTTTCGTATGATGCTTAGCCGAATAAAACGTCTTTATCGTCTTCTCCTTCAATTTATCAAACAGACATGCGGCATTTGTATTTGTTTCTATTTCAAACATTTCACACATTGCCGACTTGAATTTATCTTCTGGCAAATAACGCATATTATTAAAAGCCCATACAAATTCAAGGAATGTAGTTGAATGTGTTGAAACGATTACTTTCTTGCCATTCTGAATCAGTTCGATTATCTCCAGCAGCACCGACTGTATTGCGCGCGGATGAAGTCCCATTTCCGGCTCTTCGATTATGGCCAGTTTATAGTCGTTCTTGTCAATAACCTGTGTAGGAGGACCTGAAAGACAATATATGGCCAATAGCAAAGGCATAAATTCCTTTTGTCCTGCGCTCCATGCCATAAAAGGAATTTTCATGCCTGCCACTTCCATCTTCATGTTCCGTTGCACTCCTGTCTTGTCGAGAACAACCTTACCGCCATGAAATATGTTGTCGTTTATGGCTCTCTTTACAGCTCCTTTCAGTCGTGTCTTAATAGGGAATATTGTGTCAGGATTACCCATACCACCCTGCATAAACACGCGTAACGTTTCGCTGAACCATCTCAACACGTAAGGAGTAGACGTGTCATATTCCATAAAATTTCTAGGACGTCCTTCAGATATACTCAGAATCCTTTGCGCCGGAACATAGAATACAGACTCTTTCTTCTGTCCTGAAGCTTTGGGCTTAGATATAGCATTAAGCAAGTCTTTAGGCGAAAAAGGTTCATTGTCTAAAGCTATCTTCGTATCATCCCTAAACAGTCCTGCCAACCCTTCACCGAAATACCAGTCCAGGATATTCTTTGCATCTGTTTTACTCAAAATGAAATTATATTTTTTGAGAGTAGAAACGATATGATATTTATCCAAGATAAGTTTCAGCAGTTCCAGTGCCAGGCTCTTTCCGCTTGCCTGTGGCCCTATAATAAAAGTAAGGTCGCCAAAATCTATCTTTGCCTCCTTTATCGGTCCGAAGTTATTTATTGATAATTCCATAAACGTCTTCTGTCATTATAATAAATGCAAAGATAGTGAAAGGCGAGAGCAATACAAAAAGAAAAAACATTTTTTTTCTTTTTTATTGCCGAGCCGCCTCCTATCTTATTCAAAGATAGTGAAAGGCGAGAGCAATACAAAAAGAAAAAACATAAATTTTTTCTTTTTTATTGCCGAGCCGCCTCCTATCTTATTCAAAGATAGTGAAAGATAATGCAAATCGAATGCAGAATCGTCAAGCGTGCTTGAACGTTATGCTGAGATGCAGCTTATCTTCTTTTTTTAAAAAAAAGGCGAGCGAAAAGACAAATAAAAAACGTGGTTTTTATTTTGGGCTTTTCCGAGCCGCAGTTTGTGCGAAACGATTCGCACGAAAATTAAGAATTAAAAAGTAAAAATTAAACAGCGTTACTCGGGGCTCACTGTAGGGACGTACCCCAGGTACGTCCAACTGATAATATCCTGTATTTCAATGATTTGCGATATAATAAAGTGCTAAATGAAAGGTGGACGCACCTGGGGTACGTCCCTACATTGCGCCACTAGGGAAACATTCCACTAGTCTTGTGGCTATCGTTCATAGCACAACCTAATCGCAACCCAATCGCCAATCAATTATGAATTATGAATTATGCATTGTGAATTATGAATTGTAAATTGTGAAACGTAGTTCAGCACAACCCAATTATGAATTATGAATTGTGAATTATGAATTATAAATTGTGAATTATGAATTATTTTAGTAGTTAAGTCCGAAGGCCCAGAGGGGTATTATGTTTGCGTATCCGCTTTCAATGTCGTCTTTCACAATGTAGCCGTCGCTTGCGTTTTCTATCTGTTTTTGTCCTTTCTTTCGTCCTCCTATTTCAAATACCTTGTTGCCAATTTCAAAATCAGAGATGTCAGAACTTCTCACGTCGTTGCATACCCTTGTCTGGTTCATAAAGAACGTCTCTCTTACGTTTCCTATATCGGCATGTTCTGGCGCAAGGGCATAAATCAGGTTCGTGTTGTCAAGATATAGTTTCTCCACCTTGCCGAGGCCTCTCAGTCCTCCGGTTGCATTGCGTAGCTGACTTATCATTCCTGCACGTTCCATATATATCAGATAGTCAGGAATGTCATTCCTGCTGATACCCGTAACATCTGCCAGTTTCTGCATCACTGGTTTAAAAGGCACACTCTTAGATACAACCATTATCAGGCTTTTCAGTTTCCTGCCCACAGATACGTTGGCTTTTATGTGCATCGGTATGTCTATTTCCATAGTCTGGTTTATCACCTGCATCAGCTCTATTTCAAATTCAGCGTCACGTCCGAACGGATAATACCCTCTTTTTAGATAATCATGAAACAAGGGTAGGGGATGTTCTATGCCATTGATTACAGCCTTATGCGTAAGTATGTCCTCCATGCTGTAAACAGGTACGTCTATGCCATGAAATAGGCGCAGATATTCTCTGAACGACAACCCCTGCATCTCATAAATTGGCATACGTCTGCTAAGGTCTGCCATGCCCTTATAAATGTCAAGTATCGAAGAGCCGGAGATTACAAGCTGTAAGTCGTCATAACTGTCATAAATCTGTTTAAGCTCTCTCGACCATCCTTCATATTTATGAATCTCGTCGATAAACAGATGTTTACCTCCCATTTTTACAAAGCGGTCTGCCAGATCAACAAGTTTATGTTCTGCAAAATAAAGATTATCCGCCGATACATACAGCGTATCTTTCGTGTCCAGATTCTGTTTGATATATTGCAGCAGCATAGTAGATTTTCCTACGCCTCGTGGCCCGACAAGTCCGAAAGCCCTGCTTTCCCATTTAATCTGGTTGTATTTATATCTGAGAAACTCCACAGGAGTATTTTTCAGCTTCCTATAAAAAAGTTCATACAGCTTTTCCATACTCATCTTGTTTTAATCATGACAAATATACATCATTTCTCTGACTTTGCATGAAAAAAATGCAGAATCTTACAGAAATTGCACGAAATTAATGCAGAATTTAGCTAAACTTGCACGAAAAAGATGCAATAGCTTTCGTGGTTTCTTGTTAGGAGTTAAAGTAGTTATAGTAGTTAAAGGAGTTAAAGTCAATAGCCAACGTAGTGCATGTTTAAGTAAAGAGCAGGCGAAAACGCAATTAAAAATTAAGAATTAAGAAGTAAGAAAATTACTTCTGTGGTTTTATGTCAGTAGTTAAGATGGCTATAGCAAACGCCAACGTAGTGCTTGCGACAAGAATCCACAAGACATATGATAATTATGAATTATGAATTATGAATTATGAATTGTGAATTATGAAACGAAGTTCAGCGTTAGCTAATTATGAATTCAACTCCATGCTCCTTTAACTACTATAACTACAAAAATAAGCAACAAAGCACATGGATTTTTCACTGTTCACTTTTCATTTTTCACTTAAATATACTTTTTTGACTTCCCTCGCAATCTTATCCCAGTCATATTTCGTCATGTCGTATTCAATGTGTTCCACGGGATGCGTCATTACGTCATTTAGTTTCTTTGCCAGCTCGTTCACGTTGCCTACGTGGAAGTAGTCGTTTTGGGGCAGACCTACTTCCAGGTTTGCCGGTATGTCGCTCACTATCACCTTCACGCCGTAGCTCATGGCTTCAAGCAGAGCTATGGGCAGGCCCTCATGACTTGACGGCAGACAGTAGCACATGCAGTTAGTCAGCAGCGAGTGCAGCTTACGGCCCTTCACGAATCCCGTCAGCACCACGCCGTTCTTCTTTGCCATCTCTTTCAGTCCCCTTGAGTAGTCGTCCTCAAAGTCCGTGTCACCGGCCAAAACCAACTTTACGTCATTTAATTCATAATTAGCTAACGCTGAACTTTGTTTCTTAATTCTTAATTCTTCATTAGCTTGTGCCGAATCTTGTTTCTTAATTCCTAATTCTTCATCAGCTAGTGCCGAGCCTTGTTCCTTAATTCTTAATTCTTCATTAGCTAATGCTGAACTTTGTTTCTTAATTTTTAATTCTTCATCAGCTTGTGCTGAACCTTGTTTCTTAATTCTTAATTCTTCATTCTTAATTATATTGAACGCTTCCACCAGATGGTGCAGGTTCTTTTCCGGCACAAAGCGGCACATGCCCAGTATGTAGCGTCCCTTCTTTATGCCCAGCTCTTCAAAATACTCGGGATAGTCGCATATCTCAGGCTCCGACACACCGTTGTATATCAGATGCACGTTCTTTGTGCGTCCGTATTTCTCCTTTATCAGGTTACGTATCACGTCGCTTATAACAATCACGTCGTCAGCAAACATACATCCCATGCGCTCGCCCATCTTCAGCACCATCTTGGCAGCCTTTCCCCATTTGTCCCTGTCGTAGTCGGGGCCGTGATGCGTAAACACCACCTTCATGCCCAGCATCTTGGCGTAAGGCGTCAGTAGGGCAGGGCCTATGGCGTGTATGTGCAGTATGTCTGCGCCCAGTTTCTTCGCCATGTTTATCGCCCTGTAAGTATGTATAATGGCTTCAAACGACTTCTTCTTCGGTGTCTCTATGTCCACCAGCTTCACGCCTTTCCATTCTTTCAGGCCGTCGTTCACATAGCTTTTACGCCTTATCACCGTTACGTCTTCGCCCATGGCGGCAATTCTCGGAAACAGTTCCTCGCAGTGTGTCTCCACTCCGCCCATGACATTAGGAATGCCACGGGTACCTGTAACAACAATTTTCATAAAGTCTTCCGGGTTAAAAAATAAATCATTACTTTTGCCTCGTCATAAGCAAAAGTCCATGTCTAAGTTTTTTCTCAATATAAAAGAATCAGCCCAACATGCCGGCATAATTCTTCTTTCGTGCCTCTCCGCCCTTTGGCTGCTGATAAAAGGTAGAAGGATCAAATAAGTTATTACGATAGTAAAAAAACAAAAAGTGAAGAGTGAAAAATCCAAAGGCAATCGTTTTGGCAAAGAATCGCTTTTGATAGAATGAATATTTAACCTTTACTTTTTAGTTTCCATTAATGAGAAAGCCTGAAAGGCTGCACTTTTATAACCGTGGGTTACTACCCACGGCTAACGTCTTAATGCGAAACAGGCACCCGAAGTGGTGCTACTTTCATATTTCTACAAACAAAGCATATGAATTCTTCACTCTTCACTCTTCGTTCTTCACTTAAATTCTATCTGTCAAAGTTCAAGTCTCCCTGTTGCGGGTCTTGTCCTACTTCGCAGTATTTAAAGTCGAGACACGCAGGTTTGCCTTGCATTGAACGTAGCTTGTTCTTCAAAGCCCACTTCAGCGGATACTTTATATATTTGTGCATCACAGGACTTGCCGTTCCTACCATCCAGCAGTTCTTCGGGCATTTGCGTACTTTTGCGCGCACTTTGGCAGCCTGTTCGCTGTTCCATATCGTCATAAAGTCGGCGTCGTGTATGTTACCCATGCTCCAGCTCTTCGGCGTGTCGCTTCCTGCCGGTTTCAGCTTGTCGTTCGACACGTTGTTAGGATCTGCAGCCAGCTTCTCGTTATATTCTGCCACAGTCATGTCGTCGCCGTCCAGCTTCGTCTTGTTCTCGGCGTTCTTGTCGTCCATTCGTGTCTCCAGTCCGTTACACGGCATCACCTCTCCCCACGGATCAATAAAGAAGTTAGCCGTACCTGCCTCACATGGCAGCATGCGGCGGTTACCTTCAATATAGTTTATCAGTCCCATGTTAAACCATGCACGGAACCAGCTCTTCGGGCTCTTCTCCTTCAGTTGCCATTCTATGAGTTGTCTGAAGTTTCCGCACACCTCGTCATGGTTTGTAATCTTGTTATCTCCCTTATGAAAATAATAAGAGTTGTGGAAAGCTGCTGTCGCAAACTCCAGTCCCATAGACAGAGAGAGCTGATAGAGTTTTAGCATGTCTCCAGAGTTATAGTTGCTCACAGTACAGCCAAAGCCGATATCCTTCAAACCCATACTCTGAAGAGTCTTCAATGTCTTGATAGCTTTGTCAAAAGTTCCTTGACGGCCTCTAAGCTCATCATTCTTTTCTGCAAGTCCTTCAATAGATATGCGAATACCAATGTTAGGAAATTTTTTAGCCAAGGCTATTACTCTATCCTGAAACCATCCTGACGTAGATATTACTATGCGGTCAGTATGCTTATAGCATTCTTCAACTATTTCATCCAGGTCTTCACGGATGAAAGGTTCACCACCTGTCAGGTTTATGAATTTTAATTTGGGAAGCGAACGAAGGTCAGAGGCTTTAAGTTCCTCTTTCTTATCTGTAGGATTTTTCCAAATGTTACACATCACGCAACGCATCGGGCAACGATACGTCAGAATAATACTTGCGTCAGTTGGACGCGGCACATTCATGTTTGCCATAATCTTTTTACTTTATATTGTATTTAAATAAGATGCAGAATTTTAAAATATAATTTTAGGAGTTAAGGAGCATGGAGTTGAATTCACAATTAGCTAACGCTGAACTGCGTTTCATAATTCACAATTCATAATTGGGTTAGACCGAACTGCGTTTCATAATTAGCAACGCTGAACTTCGTTTCATAATTAGCTAACGCTGAACTGCGTTTGTTATGTGTCTTGTGGATTCTTGTCGCAAGTACTACGTTGGTGTTTGCGATAGCCTCTTAACTACTGACATAAAACCACAGAAGCAATTTTCTTACTTTTTAATTATTAATTTTTAATTGCGCTCTGCGCTTTCTTGTCGCAAGCACTACGTTGGCTATTGGATTCTTCACTCTTCACTCTTCGTTCTTCACTATTCACTTATATACCTCCATTATCCTCTCATAATAGCTTTCGCTGTTATATCTCTTTTGTGAAGTCAGGGCTATATCTTTATAGTCGAATGTGTGGTGCCACATGGCTTCAATCTTGTTTGTCAGGTCATCCACGTTGCGGCTTTCAAAGGTCATGCCTGTTACGCCGTCTTCTATCAGTTCGGGTATTCCGCCTATACGTGCGCCAAGCACCGGCGTACCAAGACATTGAGCCTCAATCACCGACAGCGGGTTATTCTCATACCATTCTGACGGTATCACCGTGAAGCGCGCCTTACCCACAATGCTCTTTATCTCGTCCCACTGCTTATAGCCCAAGAACTCAACATTGCATTTGGATTTTTCACTCTTCACTCTTAACTCTTCACTTAATGGGCCTCCTCCAATCACTTTCAGCTTATACGGCAGGTTCTTTGCTGCCTCTATCAGCGTGTTCACGCCCTTTTCGTGGCTCAGTCGTCCCACGTAGCAGTAATAGTCTTCCTTGCCGTATTCGTCTTTCTTGCATTTGTCTATGTCAATGAAGTTGCACAGCGTCATCAGCTTCTTCTTGTCAAATCCGCCCTGTGCCATTTTCTCTGCCATAAACTGGCTGGGACATACAAACACATCCGTGCACGCTTCCAGGCGTTCCATGTTCCACGTAACGGCCTCTTTATATCCTATCATCGATGCCAGCGCAGAGCCTTTCATGCATTTATACATTTTGCAGCTACTCTTGTCGCCGTTAAAGCACAGCTCACATATATCGGTTCCGTTGTGCAGACAGTCGTATCTGGGGCACAGCAGCTTATAGTCGTGCAGAGTCCACACCACCTTTATCCCTCGCTTATGGGCAAGCTCCGCCATCACAGGCGACAGCTGTGTGTGTATGTTGTTTAGATGCACCACGTCCGGTTTAAAGTCATCCAGCAGCCTGTTAAACTTCGTCTTCACTTCGTTAGAGCCGAAGGGACGTGTAAATGCCATCAGTTTACTCATGTTTTGCGGAAAATATTTGCTCCATGGCGTACTTATATTTTCCTGATAGTCCATGGCAAACACTGCCACTTCATGTCCATGCTGCTTTAACAGCTGCTCTAAGTTGAGCATGTATATGCAATCACCGCCACGGCGGTAATAGAATTTATTGGAAAGTAGAATACGCATTATAATTGTTTTGTTTGTAATAAAATTTCCTTGTAAATTTTCTCTCTCTGAGCTACTGAAATCTTTTTATCAAATTTCTTTACTATCTCCAAGCAGTTAGTCCTTAATGAAGCTCTGTATTCTTTATCAGATAACTTGTCTATTGCTTCTGCGAATGCTTTAGAATCAAATGGTTCACAAAGAAAACCAGTTTTTCCATTAATTATATATTCGCGTATGCCTTGTACATCTGAGCCAATCATTGGAACTCCTGCGCTTAATGTTTCAATACCGGACAAACCTAGTCCTTCGCGAATAGATGGTATAGCACCAATATCAGCACAATGTACTATATTAGGAATATCATTTCTAAATCCTAAGAATTTAACATTCACACCTTTTTCTTCTGCCATTTTTTGTATAAGATCACCTGTGCCACTTCCAGTCATTTTTCTGCCACAAATTGCAAAGACATAATTATCTTTGTCTTTAAGTTTAGAAATGGCATCAACTATTACCACATGATTTTTACGCGTGGATAATTCTCCTATACTTAGAATCATGATTTTATCATTTGGAATACCTATTTGTTCTCGATACCTTTCTTTGTCTATACAAATATTTTTGTATCTTTCAACATCTACACCGACTCCATTTATGTGATATACTTTTTTGCAATGAAGTTTTCTTGCATTATTGTAATCTTCAAGATTAATTGTAATTATTGCATCACAAAATCTTGATGCAAAAGATTCTATGGTATGATATATTATAAATTCCTTATTTGACGAAAGATGTGTATATGCTAAGCCATGAGTGGTATAAATTACTTTTGTTCCATGATGTCTGCATTTTATTGCAGCTAAACGCATAAATAATCCTACAATTGGTGTATGGCAATGTATCAAGTCAAAATGCTCATTATGTAAAATTTCTTTGTAAAATTTATATGCATTTATATTATTCTTCGATATAGGTGATTTGCTATCTATTTTTACATTTATAAATTTTACATGTTTCTCTTGCAATACATTTAATGTATTTATCTCATTTTTTTCATTATCTCCAATAAGCGTTATTGTATATCCCATTTTATTTAAAAGATCAATATCGTCCCATAGAAAATGAGTGAAACCTATGAAATTAACAGCTATAAGTGCTTTTTTTTTCATATATTTATTTATTTGTTATTTTTATACAATCACTAATAAAGTTTTTCATTTTACTACGTTCAATTGATAATTTTTTTCAATATTTAACCAATTTATTGGTTCATCATAAATAGATAAAATATCTCGATCTTTTGAAATGACTCTATTATCTAATTTTAAAATAGACAAGACTGATTCAATTCTGTTTGCATATCTTTTAGGGAGAACACATGAAAAATTTTTGTTCATACAAATTGAAAATGTAGTGCCATGAAAAGAATCTGTAATTATAAAAGAAGCATTTGAGAATAGACCTAAAAATTCGTTTACTGTTGGTATCGTTACATATATAATATCTTTATATCTTTTTTTCTTTTCAGTTTCAATAAATATTATTTTGTAGTCAGCAAATTTGGCTTGCAATTTCTTTGCTTCTTGTATAAGATTCCCATGACTATCTAGTTGATATATAAGGATATACTTACCTTTTGCTATGGGTGGTATATCTTTTAATTCATCCCACTTATTTTTATTAATGTAGTAGACAGGATCCAATAGTTGAATACTTGGTATATTCAGTGAATCTAGTATAGTTTTGCCTGTATTTTCACGTACAGAGATTAATTTATATTTTTTTAATAATTTATTTAATTCCCCCATTTCACTTTTACTGAACTCTGATTTTCCAAAACTTGCAGAATAAGCAACGCGATTCGCTTCTTTGGGTATAAAATCCCAAAAAAAACATTTCTCAAATCCACCATAAAAGTTATTCCATACTTGATCACTTCCCGTAACATATAAATCTGCTTTTATAGGTTCTTTGTACAATTTATTTGAATCATATTTTTCACCTAAATCAAGATAATGATCAAATTTATCAAATGCCTTCTTTTGTCTTTCACGGATTTTTATTGATTTTAAAGTCATTAGCAAGCATTTGATAGGATTATTTGTATAATACTTTTTTTCGTTATATACCTGTTTGAAACTCCCATAATTTTTATATCGATTAGGTACAAAATTAATTATTTCAACATTTGATGAAAACTCTTCAAAAGCTTTTTTAGTTGCATATGCTTGTAATGATGAACCATAATTATAGACTTTATGGTATGTTATTATTAAAATCTTTTTCATTGAATTTTTATTAAGTGTCATTTTAAAATTATATTTCTTAAATCAGGAAATTTACATAGAACGCGATAAAACAAAATAGGCATTCTGGGAAGTTTTTCAGCTATATGGCTTAGTATTTTCCGTTGCGTTATCTCTGCTTTTCCTGCCTTTATAATTTCATTATCACACTCTTCCCCCCTAAAGAAAGGGACTAATTGCTGCTTTCTCCATACATCTTTTAATGATAATGCTGGCTCTACTTCTGTGTAGCTTTTTGCCTCTAAAATAATATTGTTGATATCTTTTAGAAATTTCAATCCTTTTTCTGTATGTACAATTATTAATGTTTCTCCTAATTCATTACTCTTTCTTATAATCCAAGGATCCATTAATGTGATGTCTGCACCGCTTTCAATACCATAAGAGTCACCACACACATCACATCCAGGTACTGTCCATAGCCTTCTGCCAAATGGTAATTGTGCTGCCCTATGCCATGGCAATGATGAGTTGTTTATTCTAACAATACCTGGCCATCCCGTACCTCTATATTGTGCACAGAATTTATTGTCGTCGTTAATCTTTTCTCCTATAATTTTGGCTAAAAAGCGTGTAGAATCAAGAGTCTTCTGTTGCTTACAGAATATGCAAATATTTATCAGTTCATTACATTTGTTTTTTGCAATTTTCTCTAAAGCTCTAAGTTGACAAGAAGTGCCGACAATCATTAATCTGTTGCATTTTTCTATTCTATAAATATTTGTGCATGCCATAACAGAATGATATATAGAATTTGGCAAGTCACAATAATCGGGTATATTCTCTTTTGTGTAAAATTCTCCTTCAGCATAAGGATATTTATCTGTCTTTTTTAATGTGTATACACCATCTATATACCCGCTTCTTAATCCTTCTATTATTAATGTTTTGCATACGCCACCAGAAGATGATTCTCTTCTTATCTTATCATTTGAATTGTATCCTAGAAAATATTTTTTATCTTTAAAGCCATTGAAATAGTTCTTGTATCCCTCGCACTTGTTTGCAGGACAAATATTTACACACCGCTTACATCTTATACATTTGTTATTGTCAACAATAACTTTGTGCGTTCCGTTATGTTGTAATTCAAACTATATAGCATGTTTTGGACAAACAGCATCACAAATGCCACATTGTTGGCATTTGTTGTTGACATATAATATTTTATCGTTTATATATTTTAGCATATTATTTTTCAATAAAAGTTTTATATTTATTTAGATATGTCTCGGCAGTAATCTTAACATTATATTTTTCTCGAACGCGGCGATATGCTTTTTCTAGCATATTTTTGTCATTCTGTTCATTTAAAAATATTTTTATTTTTGTGGCACAGTCATCAATATCTTTGTTTTTAAACGAATATCCATATTTACCATAGTCTATTATTTCTAAAGGACCTTGGTTCTCTGAAACTAATACTGGTATTTTTGCTGCCATTGCTTCTGTAACTGTCAGACCAAAACCTTCATATATTGATGGTTGTACAAACAAATTATAATCACATAAATGTTCATATATATATGATTGATCTTTACTGCCAAGGAATCTTACATATTCTTTCATATCTAATTCTTTTACAAGTATTTCAAGATATTCATTAGATTCTCCATCGCCAATAAAGTCTAGACGTATTTGATTATATCCCTGTTTTATCAATTTATTAACTGCATGGATTAATATATGCTGACCTTTCTTTTCATGCGTTAGTCTACTGACTTGAACTATTTTAAATAGCTTTGTCTTTGTTTGTGAGTATTGTTGATATTTGATTTTATCCACATCTATGCCATTAAGGACAACTTCAGAATCTAACCTTGTCCATTTTTTAATATCAGACTTAACAATATTAGATATTGCATATATCCTTTTGCATTTATATAAATATTTGGAATTCTGCTTGTTACAGACATCATGTTGAGTAACGCATGTTTTATGTAATAGTGATGGGATGAATATAAATCTGCCTATGGAAGAATAATGTAAATGTATAACATCGGGATTTATTTTAAATAAAATACAGTTTAATTTTATAAAGGGTAATATACTTTTTGATGAAACTTTTCTTTTTAAGCATATAAATCCAACTTTTGGATTTAATGTTTTTCTTAATTCATCGTTTACAATATCATTAATGACGATGATATAAACTTCTTGATTCAATACAACTTGCTCATTTGCTATGTTATGAAGCATAGTTTCAATGCCACCAAGTCCAAATCCATATGTTATATGTACTATTTTCATTTTATTTCTAATTTTCTATCATAAGCTATTAAAAATCCCATTATAGTCATTATTCCTATTAGAAGAAACATTCCTCCTGAGGAAAAAGATTGTGCTAATGCTGCTATATATGTTAAGAATCCTAACATCATAATAGGATTCTTTCTTTTTTTGTAAAAATTTAAAACCATCCATACTATAATTATTAGATGAAGAATTAAGCCAACAAAACCATATCTTATTAATAAAGGTCCCCATACTACATCTATTGAGTTTAGTTGGTTAATATTAGTGTTACCATCTTCATCAATATTAGTAGTACCTACAGCAAAGTTAAATTTTGTTTGAGCCGTTTCTTCATGCATGGCTCCAACACCAAGTAATGTTTTTTCAGGATGACTTATTAAGTAATCAAAGCGTTCCGCTATTAATGCTATTCTGAACATGAATGTATTTTGCATTGCCAATCCACGGTAATCACCTTTACTCATATATGATATCACAGGAACATCAGTGATTTTTACACCATTTCCTTCTGCCGATCTAGATGAAAAAATAGAATTAATAAATGGAAATGCTAATATAGCAATAATTAAAATCTGAATTTTATATTTTGTATTTCTTGAAAGCAAAATAAATAGTCCGATTTGTAATAATAAGGCAACAAGCGGTGTCCTATTTTGTGATATAAGGAGGACACCTAAAAATAATAACATTAATCCCCATCGATATTTAATGTTTCGAAAATAAAATAATAATGCCAATAAAAATATAGAAATAAACGGAGGCGTACTCTGCATTCGATAATTTCCATTCTGTAAATTATCTTCAGATATGTAACTTCCTGTAAATTGAATGTGTGTAAAATATTGTATGACAAAAAGGATGCATGCCAAGATCACGGCCTTAAATATTAGAGTTACTCCTTTTTTTAATTCATCAGTAGGTGCTTTTCTAAATGCAAAGTATGTCAATGCATAAAGATAATCACGAATAACGGCTAAAATATTTCCTATTGTGTCAATATTGTTTAAATACGTATATAAAAATTCAAACAAAAAGAAGAGTAGAAATGCTAACGATATTTTAGCTCCAGAAAATGAACTAATTTTAAAAAAGTTAGAATTTTTTCTATAACCTATGAAGCAGCATCCAAATAAAAGTAATAACCCAAAATCTTTGTATTTTAATAATGGCGTGCCTATGTTTACAATAAAAGCGCTTGAAGCAAAAAATACTAATATAAGTAATGTTTTTGCATAATGACCTTTATCATATTGTATCAATCCGTATAATAGGAGTATTGCACATATAATTGTAATAATCATATTATCTTCTCTTCTTTTCTTTAAGATATCTTAATACGTTATCGGGAATTACAGAATAAAGCAATAATTTCAATGTACTTGCAGTACTACAGAATCTATTTATTTCGGCAATTTCTTCTGTACATACGCCACATTCTTTCATCTTTGGTATTAGGAGTTCTTCATAATTTTCTTTTTCACCATTAACCAAATATAGAACGTTCAGTTTTTTATGTAAATTCTGAAATGCAAGAAGAAAGTCTTTCTTTATAACTCCATTAAAAAATTTATTAGCAATTAATGTATAACCTTTATAGTCAACCATTACACGATTAACACCATAGCCATAAGCTGGTTGATATTGACCTGTTTCATTTAAAAAAGATTTTGAACTATAATAAAGTTTATTTCCTTTTGCAAGCCATCCCCACCAGTAACATAAGAATGCATAATGGGTTCCCATAAAATCATCATCAAATTTAATCTCATTAATTATGGCAGTTTTATAAATGACATCAGAAATAAAGCTTAACATACCTCCCATATCCTTTAATAAGAAAAAATATGCACGAACTTGTGTTATATCTGAAAAATCAACTGTCAGCTCTTCTATATCTTCACGTAAAAAAGGCTTTTCGCACTTATAATTACCATCTTTATCATAAATAGAAGTACTTGAAAGCATTATTTGAATATTATTTTTTTCACCATATTCAACTAATTCAAAAATTCTAGCAAGACCACCATCTTTCAAAAAATCATCATCACCCCATAACAATGAATATTCGCCTTTGGCCAAGTGCATTGCTGTAATAAAATTACCATCAGGACCTAGGTTATTATCATTGCAATGATAAGATATGTGGAGTTCAGGATATGCAGATATGAATGCCTCAGAAATGTTTTTTGTGTCATCAGTTGATGCATTATCACTGATGTTTATCTCAACGTCATTCTCCTTATGCAACTCTTTTATTTGCGCAGTTAGTATATCTAAATTTTTCTTTAGATATTTCGCTCTGTTATATGTCGGAATATTAAAAGATATTTTCATAGTTTATAGGCAATTGTATCTTTAGGATCATATAATTTGTCTGTATATGCCAACACAATAAAGTCAGTGTCACCGACATTTTTAAAGTCGTGAGCTACATTATTGGGAACATACACAGATTTAGCATCTTCTAAACTCATTGGTATCTCAATACGTTCCTTGCTATTTATATCTTCAAGGCGTAAGACTGCATTTCCTTCAATAACAGTAAACCATTCAACAGCCTCAGGGTGATAATGACCGCCTTTAATCTGTCCTGGTTTACCCATCGTGAGATACACCTCTCCCGTATGGTTAGGAATATTATCTTCTGTTCCTGTTATTGCTTTAAAGAACCAGCCCCGATCGTCTTTTATAAGACGTCGTGGTATTATTTTAATTCTATCTTTTAGTGCCATATTTTAGTATTTATCAATTACATCTGTTAAACTGATATTAGCTTCAAAACCTATAGCATTTTTAAGTTTGGTTCCGTCCAATGCCAAATATTTCATTCCTACATCAGCACGTTTTGCCGAACCGAAGCAGTCAACAGGAACTTCTACATTAAAATGCTTATGTATTTTTGTAACAATTTCGCGAACTGTAAGAGTATCTTTTCCTTGTATATTATATATACCGCTCGGCAGACGCTTATTATAAGCTAAATCTATCATATAAGGAACCTCACCGACATAAATATATTGACGAGTCTGGTCACCTGCGGTAAAATGTAATTTTTCTTTATTCTTAATTGCATTTATCGTATATGGAATAAGTCTCAAAGGATTTTCTTTTTCTCCATAGATAGTTGGAATAAAGAAGTGCCAATGTGTAAAATCATGTTTATAAGAATCAATAAAGCGGCTCAACATACGTTTTGATACGGTATAATCGTTAGGAGCCGGGCATATTGATGTTAAAACATCTTCTTCGGTAAAATAGCGTTCCTCTTTAGTTTCACCCATTTCAAATACAGAACCGAAAGTAATGAAACAACCTTCATATCCTGCAGCCTTTAAAGAATTACAGATCTTCACAGGAGCGTTAACATTTAGGTTATAGATTAAATCATTGCCTTCTTTCAAGTTTGACTGAATACCAGCACCTATGGCATATACAATAATGTCTGATTGTATTATATCTTCATTATTTAAATCATCTGTCATAAGATTAACCTTATGGAAGGTATCATATTCGTGTCCGACAGGTTCGTTTAAGCCATACATGTTCAGAGTATAATGTTTCCCATTACAATATAATGCGATGGCACGTGAAAGGAATCCATTGGTTCCCAATATTGTTACTTTCATATTTGTTTATTTAATAAGATAAATATTTGTTTATTTCATCAATACAAAGCGTATAAACGCTATCAACATTTTTGTATTTCTTGTACCAGTCAACAACGAGTTCTATGCATTGGTCAATATTCATGCGAGGTTCCCAGCCCAATTTAATCTTTGCTTTTGTAATATCAAGCATAAGTAATTTAGCTTCATGCAAAGCATTTGGATCAGATAAATCTCTTAATTCACCTTTCCCGTAGTTTTCAATTACTTTTGATGCTACATCCCATACAGGTGTAACGCTTTCCATTCTTGGACCAAAATTCCATCCTTCACAATATTCAGTCGGTGCATTCCACATCTTTTGTGCCAAAAGCATATAACCGCTTAAAGGTTCCAACACATGCTGCCAAGGTCTTATTGAACGTGGACTTCGTATATCAATTGGCAGTCCTTTTTCAATAGCTCTAATACAATCAGGCAAAATTCGATCTGTAGCCCAGTCACCTCCACCAATCACATTACCCGCTCTGACACTCGCAATGCTTTTTCCATGTTTCGCATAATCTTTAGGATTAAAGAAACTGCGTCTCCATGACGATATTGCAAGTTCACAACATCCTTTTGAAGAAGAATATGGATCATATCCTCCCATAGGTTCATTTTCACGATATCCCCAGATTTGTTCCTTGTTTTCATAACACTTGTCTGTGGTAATCATGACAGCAACTTTAACACTAGGTGTTACGCGAATTGCTTCCATAATATTTATGGTGCCCATCACGTTTGTTTCATACGTTTCTACAGGAATATCATAACTTAATCTGACGAGTGGCTGAGCTGCAAGATGAAAAACAATATCAGGTTTATATTCACTAAATATTTCTTTCATCTTTTCTCCATCTCGAATATCCGCACGTATATCAGCCTTCATTTTTTTGCCTATGCCGGAAAGGACAAAATTATCTCTATCAGAGAACGGATTTTTAGCGACACCTATAACCTCCGCACCAAGTTCATTTAACCAAATGGAAAGCCAACTTCCTTTAAATCCAGTGTGTCCTGTTACCAATACACGTTTACCTTTATAAAAACTATTAAAAATATCTATCATAATATTTTACTCCTTCTTATTTACCATACTTTCCATGGAGCCTTATTCTCGTTCCACATTTTTTCCAATTCCATATTGTCTTTAAGCATATCCATTGGTTTCCAAAAGCCAAAATGTTTATATGCATGCATTTCACCAGCTTTAGCTATTTCTTCCAAAGGCTGACGTTCAAACATTATGGGATCGGCATTATCAGGCAGGAAATCAAAAACTTTTGGCTCACAAACAAAAAATCCAGCATTAATCCAGTTTCCTTCACCATCTGGCTTTTCTTCAAAAGATAAAACCATATTAGTTTTAGGGTCTATATGGACAGAGCCAAAACGACCTGAGGGCTTATATACTGTCATTGAAAGAGCCTTACCGCTTTCTTTATGCTTTTCTATTGTATCTTTTATATTTAGGTCAGTTACACCATCGCCATATGTCAGGCAGAAAGTTTCATTCCCTATATATGGCCGTACACGTTTTAAGCGCCCCGCTGTCATTGTGTCCAGTCCTGTATCAACCATTGTTACTTTCCAATTTTCAGAATGGTTTTCCAATAGTTTTACAGAATTGTCTGAAAGATTAACTGTGACATCTGTATTATGTAAAAAATAATTCATAAAGTATTCTTTAATGACATATCCTTTATAGCCACAGCAAATTATAAACTCATTTATACCATTAGATGCATAAATTTTCATTATATGCCATAGTATTGGTTTACCGCCAATTTCAATCATCGGTTTTGGCATATATTGCGTTTTTTCACTAAAACGAGTTCCACGGCCGCCTGCAAAAATTACTGCTTTCATATAATTATAAATTTGTTAATTTTAAATACTTTTTTGCGGATAGTAAAAGATGTGCTTCTCCTTGATGAATGAATTGAAACATTGATCTTTGATAAGTTAACATCATTTCTCTATCGATTTTGGGTTCTATTGTTCTGTCATAATTTGATTTTGAGAATTCTTCTAAAGACATTACAGAATCAGGATTTTCTTTAACGGCTTTAATTACTTTATCTTTGACATTTATTCTCATGCCATTTAGATGAAACCAAAATACACCAATTATGTAAAACTTACCTGTACAAACGAATTGTTCTATTAACGAATAATTATCAGAACGTAAGTTATTATAAAATTTGCAATCATCAGGTCTATAATAGACATCATCTGTGACTTTAAATATCAGATGATCACCAACACCATTATATGGGGGAAGAATGTTCATTGTTCCATTCTTCTTTCCTAACGTAACCAGCCATCCTTTGTCGTAAATTATATCAAGTCCTGACAATGAAACGTTAACTTTCTTATCAGAAACCATACTTTTGACATAACTTAGATAATAAGGGTAAAAATATCTCACAATATTTTGAGGTAAAAAATGACATACTTTTTTACGTTTACAATTAATTTTGTTGATTACACGTGAATATGCCCACACACATTTGCCTATTGTTTTTGATATAACAGATGCTTTATATCCTTTTCTATATACATCACACCATTCCTTCAACTTATCTGTAAAATAGATTTGGTCAGCATCTATTTTCATTGCATATTGATATGTAACTTTTGATAAAGCAAAATTGTAATAGTTACATAACAGATTGGGAGAATCAGAAGGCAACGATTTTGCATACTCGTATTCTTCTTTAGTCAGATTTACAGAATAAATCTTATGAATATATTCATATACTTTTATTTTATCAGGATACTGCTTTTTCTTTTTGGCTATCAGGTAAGGAGAATCATCACTGCAATCATTATAGACAATAATTAATTCATCTAATGCGTCAATACAAGAATCAATACTGGCTTCTATAAATTCTGCATCGTTTTTAACACGCATTATTCCAGAAACTCCGTTATGTAAACTATCGTAATCTATTTTCATAAATAATCTAAAAGTCAATAATTATAGTGATTTTTATTTGCCAATGCCGAATTAGTTGATGGAAATTCCTTTGGGTTTACTCTCTGTTTTGTAGAGGAACCATAGTCTTTCAAAATCTTATTCTCTAAACATAATCTTTCGAGTTCTAAGTTTAGCGCGAAGGTAAAGGAAAGGGGCATTCTGGTCAATACGCCAATTTAGGAAATTTACTGGAACACAGTCCCGTATTTTCCGATCAACCCCATCATTTTATATCTTCTGCTTCGTTTAGGAGTCGATATGTTATTTTTAGATCTCTTTACATTATTGGGAATATCAGGATGCCTGAACAATGTTTGTGGTTTCTCTCCGGACAAGTAGGATTACAATCGCCGTATGGATGCCGAAGAAGATGTATATAATTATTAGTAGATTCACTCACCATTCGGGCTTATACTACTTCTCTGTCTCAAGTTATAAATTCTTCTTGATTCTTTCCAGTTCACTATTCTCAAACGTATGTCTATATAAATCACAAAAATTATACTCCTTAAACGTAAAACTGGTGATCTCAAATTAACAGCGAAGAAAGACAAAGAATATTAGAAAAACGATATGATGTAGTATTTTTATTCTTGTAATGAAGTTTTCAAAAAATCAAGAGATGAAGTTCTCAGTTTGTCAAGCTGAATTTGTTCCTCTTCAATATTATAATAGGGGGTTACGTCTTCCGTCAGTTTGCTATTGGTGAAAAGTAGCTGTGAGGATAGTCCGACTGCATGCAGTAAACTATAAATTCTATCATCGCTTCTTGATTTGCCATTTTCTAGCGCCAAAAATGGTTTACCTAGATTAATGGAAAATGCCGTACCATGGAAAGATGAAGTCACAACCATTTCTGCTTTAATAAAGAGTTGAAGAAATTCATAATTGCCTATTAATTGTGTTTGCTCTATGCTAATAAACTCCCCCTTAAATCCTTGTGGACAGGGACTTAAAGATACAATAGGCAATTGGTATTTTTGTTGCATGAAAGACAAGATTTCACTCATTTTATCTTCAGGGTTATAGGTATATGCCAACATGTAGAACAGAATAAATTTAGGTGGTAATGATAACACATCTGACTTCAAAGCGTATTCATTCCACTGATCTTTAGTCAATAATAACGTTGGGTCAAGAACCAATCGTGCATCTGTCCGTCCTGTAATTTTATGAACCAATGCTAATCCATTTGATTCTCTTACGCTTATAGCCTTAAATTTGCATAGATTTTCCTTATATGCATTTAAATATTTTTGTGGAATACTATCACATGAAAATGAAGAAGAGTAAGCTATACGAATACTATTCTTAGGGACAAAATCAAACATATAACTCATGTCACCATACATGGTGTTCGGATTCCATATTTGGTCACTTCCTGATACATAGATGTCAAATATAGGTGGATGATTGACAATGGATTCTCTTGTAGGATAAAATGTAGTGCATTTCATCTCATTTTTAATAAATTTGTTGAGTAACTCCATCTTAGTAGGTTTTCGCAAATGCAGATGGAGTAGCAAATAACGTTTCACGTTACCCAACCTATTCCTTAACGTTACTTTCCTTCTGCCATGCTTTGCTCCAGCTTTCCAATGGAACTCATTTGGATATTTATAATCAATCACTTTCACATCATACCCCATCTTCTTTATCACATATTGCAATGCAAAAGCCTGCAATACAGAGCCAAAATTTGGCTGACGGAATGTGGTTATAATACCAACTGTTTTCATTTTGTAATTATTTTTAAGTAATTAATTATTGTAGTAAAGGGATTCTTCAATCTATAAATCCACCTCTGTTGTTTTCTGTATTGTTGTAATATACTGTAAATTTTTAAAATATGTTTTCGATTATCTTTTAAGGCAGAACAAACATGATAGTATAACCGATTCTTCACCGGGCATGTTTTCATTTGTCCCTCAGCAACCACCTCAAACGGATGTTCCATTAAAGTACAATTACATAGTTTTAACAAATCATCGCCTTTTACAGTGATAGCTATAGCTGCACTCACTCCATCCTCATTATCCTTGTAAGTCTTTCCCCATAAATCGCCAATTCGTACATCAGCAGCAGATTTATCATATTTATATTTACATTTATCATAGCATGCCTTGCCTAAACATGCATCACTCAGAAATAGATGATAGAACATATCACCTTGTGATAATCGGGAATTTAATTTCCCTCTTCTTTCTTTTATTAACTCATTATAAGAACTGTTATAATCTACTGGTCCTGCTGTATTTATACCATCAATAGACATAGCCCAAGAGTCGTGCCAACCTGTAAATTTATTACGCCATGATACGTATGTAAGTTTACCGACTTTTGACTCAGCCCATTTCACATATTTATCCCATACTAGCATAGATGGCACCCCATGACAGAAGAAGTCCATAAGTATAAAATTATCTTCTTTTTTAAATTTACGTAAGTATCTTCTAAAAGAGTCTATCTGGCATGGCGTTCCTGTTACAAGATATTTTTCTTTTCTATTTATTGCTTTAAATCCATCTACTGTATAACTTTGTATATATTTACTACCAATAGAAGGTATAAGTTCTGTATCATTGGTGGCGATATAATGTTCAGCACGGTTTGTTTCGACATTATATCTGACACCACAAACTTTATATCCTTGATTTATTAAGTAACGTCCTATTTCAAAACCGATACCACCTGAAGAACATTTACGCCTTACAGCAGGATCTTTGCTCCATGCTGCGTAACTCTTTAAAGGCAAATTATGAACACTTAATTCATCGTGGCTGTAAGCACAAACATCCACACACAAGCCACAATTTGTACATTTTGAAGCATCGGTTATATGTGGTTCATAAAAGCCGTCACAATTTAAACCGATTTCTATAATTTTGTGACTGCATACAACTGCACAAACTCCACAGCCATAACAGTTATGTATATTAGATATATTCATTTTCTTATCTTATTTAATATTTCTAATATTTTATTTTTACAAAATAGTTTCTCATTCTTGCTTAATCCTAATAAATAGCTAATAGTCATTGTTGACATGAATGATATAACACATATAGCAATGAAAGTTAACCATGTATTCCCTTTTATTATTTGAACCGATATTATTGGAATAACTAAAGAAAGTATAGAAATTATGAAAATACGCAGGGTTACAGTTCTGATGAATTTTATTACTGGCAAACCTATCGTTTTATTTAGTAATATTAGTCTTGCAAAATGGCATGCAATAGAAATAAAAATTCCTACAAACATTGCAGAATAAGGTGGACATCCAATTTTAAAAAATAAATATGCAATGGGTAGTGTGAATAGTGATATTCCTCCCACAATTATTTGGTAATCTCTCACTTTTCCGGAAGCATGCATTGATGTAATTAATGTACCAGATAATGAATCAATCAATGCTGTTATCAATACAAGTCTTAGAAATATTATTGTATATTCTGGTACGTTTTTTAGCCAAATTTTGAGAATAAAAGGAGCTTCCAATACTATTGGTAGGGACATAGTTAATAAAAGTAGATATGATAATTTACTTCCTCTAAAAACCAATTTAAACATATCATGTTTCTCATTAGATGCATAAGACTTAACAATCTGTGGATTCATTGCCAACTGAAAATTATTAACAAAGCCGTTCATTGCATTTGAAACTTGATATGCTATACCTCTGGCAGCATTAACAGCAGCTCCAAAAAAGATATTTAAAAGTACATTGATACCTTGCTCTTTTGCAACACAGGCTAATGACCCTATAAGATTCCAACTTACGAAAGACATTACATTCTTGCCATACTCTTTATTCCATTTCCAGTCGAAGACACAATCAGAAAAATTTCGTTTAGCATAAATTCCATATATAATTCTGATTGTAACAGCAATAAGTGCAAGTAATATAGCATAAAGAATTAATTTGTCAATCGGAGAAATAATAATTAAATAAACAATTAATAATTTTAAAGTTACTTCTATTATGCTGACATAAGCAAATGCTTTCATCTTTTCATAAGCTATAATTGCAGCATTGTAAGGAACACTCACCACATTAATTATAAATGTTAATAAAGAAAACTGAAATACCCAGTTTGCTGCAACATAACGGTTCGTAGGAAAATTCATGTGTGTGTTTAAGAACCATGTTCCAAATGTTTCTGCCAAAATTAAGATTATTCCACCTAATATAAGATGAATCATCACTGCTGTTGAGAACATTGATCTTACATTACCTTTTTCTTTCTTACCTATTTCAAAAGATAAAAATCTTTGCGTGGCTGTTGTCATCGCACCGCTAATTACGGTGAACATTGTAACGAACCCTCCTACAACATTATATATACCAAAATCAACCTCCCCGAGTGCAGATAATACGACACGTGACGTATAAAGAGTGATTGCCATTGTAAGTAGCATTCTAAAATACAATAATAATGTATTTTTTGCAATACGTTTATTATTCTGTGCGGTATCTGTCATGATTTAAATGAAAAACTAAAAGTTAAAAATATATATAAGTGTATATTGCTATATTGTAAATACTTTACAGGCATGTATCGTTGTTATTCTAATACAAGTCCTTTCATAATATGTTATTTATTGTGTCGATTTACGAGGTAAAGCTCAGTGAGTTTTTGAGATCTTCAGCTAGAATCATCTTATTTTTTTATGTTTTCGTATTTTTTATTACCTATTTGAAGATGACTTCCGTCAGCCCATGAATGAACCTTAGAAACAGTGTAAGTGCATTTTATCTTCTTTCTGTTTCCAAAAGTTATTTATACTTTATGCCTATTATATCATAGGTTCTATTATTTATGATATTATATAGTTATACCCTAATAACAGTTCCTTTTGGATTAGTACTACTAGATACATCTATAGAATCAAAAAGATATTGTAAATACCTTAACTTTTCAAAAATCTCTCGATTCTCTTTCTTTGTACTTTGCAAACAAATCCTCAACTTCTTATAACTCACTTCATATAGACTGGATGTTATAAAAGAATGAATTATTTCATGTATTTTTTTCTGCTTAGTGAATGTAGCCGGCATTCTATTTAATCCCTCCCCAAACACTACAACATTTACAATTGTATTTGTGTCAGTTCTTTTTGAAAGATTTGTCCACATATTGACAAGAAAGTTATTGTATTCTTCTTTATTGTGTGGCATTTCTGCATGTTTATTAGGTTGCATCTTTGAGTATGCAGCCAATGCATAACTATCATTATCAATGTTTATCTTTGCAACAGTGCCAAGATCATACGTATATTTATTTGCCGGCAATTTATCATTTTTAGTTTTTTCACAGCCATTTAAATCATCTTTAATCTGATTATTTATTTCTAATATTTTATTGCTATGTTTTATAAGAAATTGTCCATGCAAAGTTTTCAGATCTATCAGATTCTGAATAGTATAATCTGTATCAAATGTATCTGTTACATGTATAACTTTCAATCCATTTTGTTCAAATAAATTACAAAGGGCGATTTCTATTGTAAGATTAGTACCATCTACTTTCCATGAAAAACTTAATTTCCTTTTAAAAAAAATAAATAATAAAATAATTAAAACAAATGTAACAAATAGAATATGATTAGTAATTAAGGCCTTTGCTGAATTTATATATCTGTAAAGAAATGTATTGGTAAGGAAATAATCAGAAAATTCAAATAATGCTTTTATAAGACCAAAGGCAGCAAATGCTTTTACTAAAATTTCTATAATATGTTTCCATGTAATTTGAAAACATATGCAATTAATCATAGACTTTATCTTCATAATACATTGCACCGCTTTGAGTATTTTTATGAGCCTGATAATAGTCAGGCCAGTTTTCTATTGCATATTTTAATGCTTTACGATTGAATGCGATATGGACAACAAAGCTATCTTTGATAACAGATGGACATCTATCTTCATCAATATATCTCAATCCATTAAGATTAGCTGCGATAATTGGTATATCCATGCGCAAAGCTGTTTCTAATTCCCAGCGAACAAACTTATAAAGATAACGAGTGTGTTCACCGACAAGAAGAACCATAACTTTTGTATTTTGTAGGCGTATTCTGAGTTGTTTTTTTATACTCTCTTCCAAACTTGAATCACGCGCGGTATTAATAGAATGTGCATCATAAAATGTAAAATCTATATTTTCGTTAGCGTTCCACGCCTTGAGTAAATTATAATAACTCATATCGTTGTCTCCATCAAAGGCAACATATACTTTATTTTTATATGACATAATTTCTTGGTTTGATTATGCTAAAAATGATTTGTCCATGTTAACAGGCTCCAGTCCGTCTGGCGACGGCTGTTCGGCATACTCCAGGCGCAGTCCGAAATTGGAACCGTCGCCAAGCAGACGCCTGAATGACGGCAGGTCTGCGGGAGTTGAGATAATAAGGATGTCTCTGATACCTGCCAACATCAGCACCGATATAGGATAATAGATCATTGGCTTGTCAAAGATAGGTATGAGCTGCTTACTTATGCCTTTAGTGATAGGATACAAACGTGTACCGCTGCCACCGGCTAATACAATTCCTTTCATAATATGTTATTTATTGTGTCGATTTACGAGGTAAAACTCAGTGAGTTTTGAGGTGAAAATAAGTGAGTTTTGAGGGAAAAAACATAATGTAATGCATAATTAGCTAACGCTGAACTTCGTTTGGATTATACCGAACTGCGCTCATAGCCCGTAGGGCTGCACTTTAGTAACCGGGTGTCATGACGCCCGGGTGTAGTGTAAGCTGTGGGAGCACCCGGAGTGGTGCTACGGTTTGATGATTTATCATTAAGCTTGTCAAGAAGTATCACCACTTCGGGTGATGTCGATTGAGGGAGTAACTCTCCGTGGGTGTGGCACCCACGGTTACGAAAGTGTAGCCCTTCGGGCTCTTGGGCAGGCACAATTAGCTAACGCTGAACTGCGTTTCATAATTCATAATTCATAATTCACAATTCATAATTAGCTAACGCTGAACTATGTTTGGGTTAAACCGAACTGCGTTTCACTATTTATAATTAGCTAACGCTGAACTACGTTTCATAATTCACAATTCATAATTCATAATTGGGTTGCGATTAGGTTGCGATTAGGTTGCGCCAGGAACGATAACCACAAGACCATTGGATTTTTCACTTTTCTTTTTTCTTTTTTCACTTAAAAAGGGTGTCACTTTTTTGGTCGTTATATAACATAA
>ERZ779697.10-NODE-10-length-99781-cov-4.92304_pt1 | contig 99781 bp, 82 predicted proteins | sample MGYA00511881_ERZ779697 | MGnify/ENA primary metagenome ERZ779697 (study PRJEB29588, sample SAMEA2148105) | human gut metagenome | biome: human gut; feature: human-associated habitat; material: faeces | place: Denmark | collected 2008/2010 ... | reverse complement strand
TCTGCTGTCTGATACAAGAGGATAAATTGAATTGATAGAACTCACCTTTAAACTCAAATAAACGATGAAAATAAAAGCAGACTATGTCAACGCTCCACAATGGAGAGAGATGACAGTAAAATCAAGATTACCGGAACAATTAAAATGTTTGGATGAACTTGCTCACAATATGTGGTGGGCATGGAACTATGAAGCAAGAGACTTGTGGCGCAGTTTAGATGAAAAACTCTATGAAGAAGTTGGTCACAATCCTGTTGTTTTACTAGAACGTCTCAGCTATGATAGAAAAGAGGAAATTGTCGGTAACAAAACGATAATGAAAAAAGTTAAGGACGTATACTCTAAATTTCGCAAATATATGGACGTTAAGCCAAATTCTAAACGCCCATCTGTTGCGTATTTCAGTATGGAATACGGAATTAATCAAGTTCTAAAAATATATTCTGGCGGTTTAGGAATGCTTGCAGGCGACTACCTTAAAGAAGCCTCTGACAGCAATGTTGACATGTGTGCAGTTGGTTTTCTTTATCGCTATGGCTATTTCAAGCAGTCCCTAAGCATGGATGGACAACAAATAGCAAATTATGAAGCACAGAACTTCAACTCACTTCCTATTGTACGTCAACTTGACGCTGAAGGAAATCCGCTAGTTGTAGATGTACCTTACATGAACTATCAAGTTCACGCTTATGTATGGAGAGTTAATGTAGGACGTATACCTCTTTATCTGCTCGATACAGATAATGAGATGAACTCTGACTTCGACAAACCAATAACACACTCTCTGTATGGTGGTGATTGGGAAAATCGTCTGAAACAAGAAATATTATTGGGTATCGGAGGTATATTGACTCTTAAAAAACTCGGTATAAAGAAAGACGTATATCACTGCAACGAAGGACATGCAGCATTATGCAACTTACAACGCTTGTGCGACTATGTTCAAAGTGGATTAACATTCAACCAAGCAATGGAACTAGTACGTGCATCATCTCTTTACACCGTACACACTCCAGTTCCTGCCGGTCATGACTATTTTGACGAAGGACTTTTTGGTAAATATATGGGTGGATACCCATCTATTCTTGGAATATCATGGGATGAATTTATCGGAATGGGCCGTACAAATCCTGATGACCATAACGAAAAATTCTGTATGTCAACATTTGCATGCAACACATGCCAAGAGGTTAATGGTGTAAGTAAATTGCACGGATGGGTAAGCCAGAAAATGTTCTCTGGAATATGGAAAGGCTACTATCCAGAAGAGAATCATGTTGGTTACGTGACAAATGGCGTTCACTTCCCGACATGGGCAGCAACTGAATGGCGTAAATTGTATGCACAATATTTTGATTCATCTTTCATGTCAGACCAGAGTAATGAAGATATTTGGCATGCAATCTATAAGGTTCCTGATGATGTCATTTGGGATACAAGAATGACATTAAAGAAGAAACTCACTGATTACATACGTGATAAGTTCCGTGAAACTTGGCTTAAGAACCAAGGCGACCCTTCAAGAGTTGTATCTCTACTAGAGAAAATTAATCCTAATGCTCTGATGATCGGTTTCTGCCGTCGCTTTGCCACATACAAACGTGCACACCTTCTCTTTACAGATCTCGATCGTCTTGCCAAAATAGTTAATGATCCTGAACATCCAGTACAATTCCTCTTCTCAGGAAAAGCTCATCCTGCAGATGGAGCCGGACAAGGACTTATCAAGAAGATATTCGAAATAAGCCAGCGTCCAGAATTCCTCGGAAAGATAATATTCCTTGAAGATTACGATATGCAATTGGCACGTCGTCTTGTTTCTGGTGTGGATATTTGGATGAATACCCCAACACGTCCATTAGAAGCATCTGGTACATCAGGTGAAAAAGCAGAAATGAATGGTGTTGTCAACTTATCAGTTCTTGACGGATGGTGGCTTGAAGGTTACCGTGAAGGAGCCGGATGGGCACTGACAGAGAAACGTACATATAAGAATCAAGGCTATCAAGATCAGTTGGATGCAGCAACAATCTATGGTTTACTTGAAAATGAAATTATACCTCTATACTATAACAAGAATGAAAAAGGTTATAGCGAAGGCTGGATTAAGGTTATAAAGAACTCTATTGCCACAATTGCTCCTCATTACACAATGAAGAGACAGTTGGATGACTACTATGATAAGTTCTATACAAAAGAGGCTGTTCGTTTCAAAAAACTTTCTGCAAACGACAATCGTTTGGCAAAAGACATAGCACAGTGGAAAGAAAGTGTAGCTGAACGCTGGGATTCAATACATGTTGTTTCAAAAGAATCTATGTTCCCGAATACAGGAATGGAAACAGGAGTAGCCTATAAGATAAGATACGTTATCGACGAACAGGGCTTAAATGATGCCATTGGACTAGAATTCGTTTCTGTAATTTCAGACAAGAATGGCGAAGAACGCATATCAAATGTATTCCCATTCAAACTTGTAGGACATGAAGGAAACCTATATACATTTGAAGCAATTGTTGAAGCATCAGAAGCTGGTACATACAGAACTGCGGTAAGAATGTATCCTAAGAATAGTGAACTGCCTCATCGTCAGGACTTCTGCTACGTAAAATGGCTTGATTAATTATCGAATATAGAACGAATAAATAATATAAACGGGATAAAACATTATTTGATTTTATCCCGTTTTATATTAATAAAAAAAATCCAACATAAAAAAGTTCTTGTATAAACATCAATGATATACAAGAACTATACATACCAAAAATCAATCAATATTAAGCTAACATTTTACTCATGTATTTTCTAATAACCTTGCGCGCACTCCCCAATTTGTTCTCAACACTTTTATAATTCATGTTCAACGTTTTTGATATTTCGGAAACTTCCAAATCATCATATATATTCATTCGATAAATCTTACGTTGGTTCTCATTTAATCTCTGAATACCAAAATCCAACACCTCTATTATATCTGCAACAGTATATTTTGATGAATCATCACAAGATGTTATATCTGTTTTTGAAACAACATAATAAGAATAATCATTAACATACTTCTTATGACGATAATAATCGTATATCAAATTTCGTGCAATAGTATAAACCAAATTTGAAAGAGTCTCTTCTGTCAGCATTCTGTCTATTGACAATAATTTTATAAACACATTTTGTACGATATCATCTGCAGACTCTTTTTCCTTAATTCTACTTACAACAAAAGCCCGCAAATCATTAAAATGCTCTTTATAAAATTTACCAATTGTAGAAAATTTAGTTCCAAGTTGTTCCATAGCATTACATTAGCTTTATATCTACAAAGATACTTTATTTATAATTATACCTACAATAAATACACTTATTTATTCTCGGCTTATACAAATTCAAATTATTTTGCAACATCCATGCAACCAAAATAAGCTACAGCAATAATTATTAAACGTTATTACAATCGGACAGACATTCATGCCGATTCAATTAGTAAGCCATCATAACCTAGCGTTCAATTCACCACGTATCAATGTAGACTAAGGAAACAAAACAATTGGTTATAATAACAACATACTATCTGTACTCGAACGGCAATAAAAGTTTCTTATATTGAGATGCAACACACTCACAATATATCTTGAAGTTTCATGACTTGAGATTACCACCGATTCATTTTTGCACATTAAGTTAGGCCACAAAAGTAGAAATTCAAAAACCATTGACTTTAAAATGCTAATACAAAACAACAATCCAATTGTTTAAGAGCATGGTTTGTCTACTTTACAGAATAGTTGGGACATTTTATTTTTAATAAAAGAATACTATATAAATAGACAAAACATGAAACGGTTCAATAATTTATGGCACAATATTTGCATTAGTATTTAACGATTAATTAAAACAAAAAATACAACAAAAATATATATAACTATGCAAAAAGGAAATATTGGGGTTACAACTGAAAACATATTCCCCGTCATCAAAAAATTCTTGTATTCAGACCATGAAATATTCCTTCGCGAAATGGTAAGTAATGCCGTTGACGCAACACAAAAAATAAAAACTCTTGCAGACAAAGGAATATTCAAAGGTGAACTTGGTGACCTGACAGTACGTGTTTCGCTTGATGAAAAGAATAAGACACTGACTATCAGTGACCGAGGCATAGGTATGACTGAAGAGGAAATTGACAAATATATTAATCAAATTGCTTTCTCCGGAGTTAATGACTTCTTGAACAAATATAAAGATAATGCCAATGCCATTATCGGACATTTCGGACTTGGATTCTACAGTTCGTTTATGGTAAGTAACAAGGTTGAAATCATTACAAAAAGTTACAAAGAAGATGCTAAGGCTGTAAAATGGACTTGTGACGGAAGTCCTGCATACGAAATAGAAGATGCAGAGAAGGCAGACAGAGGATCTGATATCATACTTCATATTGATGATGACTGCAAAGAATTTCTAGAGAAAGCACGCATACAGGCTTTGTTGAACAAGTATTGCAAATTTATGCCTGTTCCTGTTGCCTTTGGTAAGAAGACTGAATGGAAAGACGGAAAGCAAGTTGAGACAGATAAAGACAACATTATAAATGATGTTGAGCCTTTATGGACAAAGACACCAAGCACACTGAAGGATGAGGATTATAAGAAGTTCTATAATGAACTGTACCCCATGCAGGATGAGCCTTTGTTCTGGATTCACCTAAATGTGGATTATCCGTTTAATCTTACCGGTATTCTGTATTTCCCCCGCATAAAGTCTAATATCGACTTACAGCGCAATAAGATACAGCTATACTGCAACCAAGTATTTGTCACAGATCAGGTTGAAGGCATTGTTCCTGAATTCCTTACATTGCTTCATGGTGTTATAGATTCACCAGACATTCCATTGAACGTTAGCCGTAGCTATCTGCAAAGTGACAGTGATGTCAAGAAGATTTCAACTTACATTACAAAGAAAGTTGCAGACAGACTTAACAGTATATTCAAGGAAAACCGTAAGGAATATGAAAGCAAATGGGACGACTTGAAGCTATTCATAAATTATGGTATGTTGTCTCAAGAAGATTTCTATGATCGTGCAAAAGACTTTGCGCTGTTGAAAGATGTTGATGGCAAATACTTTACATTTGAAGAATACAAGCAACTCATAAAAGACGGACAAACTGATAAAGACGGACAACTGATTTATCTATACGCAAACAACAAGGAAGAGGAGTATTCATACATTGAAGCCGCCAAAGACAAAGGCTATAGTGTATTACTACTCGATGGTCAGCTTGATGTTCCTGTTGTTTCAATGCTTGAACAGAAATTCGAAAAGAGCAGATTTATGCGCGTAGACAGTGATATCATAGACCGACTCATTGTTAAAGAGGATGTCAAAAAGACAGAACTTGATAGCGATAAAGCAGACAATCTGTCAGCTGCATTCCGTTCACAAATGCCAAAACTCAACAAAGTTGAATTTAACATAGAAGTTCAGGCACTTGGAGAAAACAATATGCCTGTAATGATTACTCAAAGTGAATATATGCGCAGAATGAAAGACATCAGCCGTTTCCAAAGCGGAATGAGTTTCTATGCTCAGATGCCTGACAGCTATAGTCTGGTGCTGAATAGCGACCATCAGCTTATCAAGAACATTCTCGATGATGAAACAAGCAAATGCAATGATGCTCTTACTCCAGTAATTAGCGAAATCAAAGGACAGCAGGCTCGTCTTGCAGCATTACATCAAAATCAAAGCAAGAAAAAAACTGAAGAAATCACTCAGGAAGAGAAAGATGACCTTTCAAATACAGAGAAGACATTGAACGAGCAGCGCGAGAAAAAGAATCAGATTATTGCAGACTATGCAAAAGACAATAAGATTGTACATCAGCTTATTGACTTAGCATTGCTTCAGAACGGCATGCTGAAAGGTTCTGCTCTCGATGCATTCATTAAGAGATCTGTTTCATTGATTAAATAATTTATCACATAGCGTAAATATAAAGAATAAACTTATATTTGGGATTATTCTAATAAAACAACACCCGGACATTAATAATTTTCATAATGTCCGGGTATTTTTATACTATTATTGATAAAGGTAAAACTACCGAATCTTCACCTACAAATAAAGGTACATATATTACCAGGAAAAAACTCATTGAGTTTAATCCAAAAACTCAATGGATTTCATATCAAAAACCACTGAATTACGCAACGTAAATAAGTTATTTTATATTCTTATATGCCAAGAGGATTATTTAATGACTATACATTTTTAAGTATAATCGTATTTCATTATAATCAACAGTAGGTCCCAACTCAGAATATATATCACCGACAGAAGTGTTTTCTGTATGGCTTGACATATATGACTTTAGCATAACCAAATGCTGTTCAGGAATAATTTTAGAAATGTCGATATCCCCTTTCTCAACATATCTGGCTATATGGCCGAATATTGTTCCATAGACAAGTCCGCGTTCTTTTGCTATCTGTTCAATTGACTTACCAGAAGAAAACATATCAAAACTTACTTTATATGTTGGAACACGTGGTTCCTTCACTGCTTTCGGCTTTTTTATACGATTTAATTTTGTTGAGTTATCATCAAGACTCAACAATATATTTGATTTTACATGAAGATAATCAGAAATAGAAAACTTTGTTTCTGTATCTTCTGCATGCATGAGCAGTTTTTCCTTAAGTATAAAATCTTTATAGAAAACTCCATAACGATCGTCAAATTGTTTCTTGACTGCTTTATTCTCTATCTCAACCTTTGTCTTGTTACAAAGCAATGTAAATGGCTTTATTGCTCTAACAAAATATGCAGCAGCCTTATGTATCCTGCCTTGAATCTCATCGTTGCTGATATCTTGTACATTGTTCAACATTCTTAAATATTGTGCTCTAAAACGATGTGACACATCAATAATATCGTCAAACAATAAAGCAGCCTGTTTGTATTCTTCCAACAATTTGGGATATTTTTTATAAAGATGTTCGTCAAGCGTCCTCAGCACCATATTAAACGACGAACGCATCACAGTAAAATTAAACAATTCATCAAGAAGTTGAATTATGTATGAATTATGAAGTTCTGCCAATGTTTCTACTGTAGGCACACGTTTCTCAATAGTATTTATATACGTATCCAATGTTCTGTCGCAAACAATGGCATCACGCTGCAATGGTTCACTGAGCACTATGCCCTGAAGTGTCCTGCAACGGCTCAAAGCCACATATGTCTGCCCGTGGGCAAACGAATGAGACACATCAATTATGGCATGCTCAAAGGTAAGTCCCTGACTTTTATGAATAGTTATTGCCCAAGCCAAACGTAACGGATATTGCCGGAAAACGCCCTCAACAGTTTCTTTAATTTCTTTTGTTACATCATCAAGAGTATATTTTGAATTTGTCCATTCAGACTTTTCAAGACCAAAACTTTCTCCTCCATTCTTACCACGTACAATAATATGTGTGTCATCAAGCGAAACAACTTCGCCTATCATTCCGTTAAAGAATCTTTTTTCAGGATCATTCTTGATAAACATTATCTGAGCACCTTGTTTTAACACAAGATTATCATCAGCAGGATAAGAAGTCTCAGGAAAATCACCTTCAACTTCAGCCTTGAAAACATATTCTTTTGAAGGCAATAGCGACAACTCCTTATCATTAATCATTTGCGCTGGATAATTGTGAGTAGTCAAACGGATATAATCACTTTTCTTGTCTGGTACAAAATCTGGAATATAGCGTTTGTTGAGAATGGCCAAAGTTTCATCTGTAGCACGATTCTCACGTATCTGATTCAATATTGATATGAAATCCTCATCCTGCTGCCTGTAGACAGTCTTTAATTCAACTGTATGATAATTTGCGGCATTAAGAGCATTGCTTGAGAAAAAATATGGCGTAGAATAAAACTTACTCAACATGCTCCATTCATCATCCTTTATAACAGGAGCAAGCTGCTGTAAATCTCCAATCAACAACAGCTGAACACCTCCAAAAGGCTTGTCGTGCTCACGATACCGCCTCATGACAGAGTCTATGGCGTCAAGGAGGTCGGCACGTACCATACTTATTTCGTCGATAACAAGCAAATCCATTGTACGGATTATATTCCGTTTTACTTTGCTAAAGCGATAATATTTTTGCTCTTCTCCACCAAAAGTCGCACCCGGAACGTAAGGTGACAGAGGTAATTGAAAAAATGAATGAATTGTAACACCGCCTGCATTTATGGCAGCAATCCCGGTAGGAGCCAATACAATCAAACGTTTAGTAGATTTTTCTCTTACATCTTTTAGAAAAGTAGTTTTGCCTGTTCCGGCCTTTCCGGTTAGAAAAAGATTTGCTCCTGTGTTTTCTATTATATCCCAAGCCATTGACAGCTCGGAGCTTGCATTAGTCATAGTATTTAAATTAAATAAGAATATGTATTTACAGAAGAAAACAAAAAAGGCGCGGAACATTCACCACGCCTCTCTATATTTGCCTTCTTCCTTGTCCTTAAGCATACTGAGATACGAGTTGTATCTGCTTTCTGAAATATAATGTTCTTCAACAGCTTTTCGTACCGCACAGCCAGGCTCATGAGTATGCGTGCAATTATTAAAGCGGCAACCTTTGGAGAACTTAAAAATCTCCTTAAAATATCCGCAAATCTCTTCTGGTTCCATATCAAAAGTTCCAAAACCCTTTATTCCTGGAGTGTCAATAACCCATCCTCCATAAGAAAGAGGCAACATCTCACTAAATGTCGTGGTATGCATTCCTGTATTATGCGCTTCACTAATTTGAGCTGTACGCAAGTTTAAGCCAGGAATAATATGGTTAAGCAATGTGCTCTTTCCCACTCCACTATTGCCGCTAAACAATGTTACCTTATCTTTCAGCAATGGCTTAAGACAGTCAAGTGTATTGCTGTCTAACGCAGACACTTCAAAGCATGAATAACCGATAGTTTCATAAAGCGTCACCATCATCTTCTGATATTTTAATTCATCGTCTGACAATAAATCAGACTTATTAAAAACCAAAGATACTGGTACACGATAAGCCTCAGCAGAAGCAAGAAACCTGTCAATAAACGTTGTGGAAGTTTCTGGATAATTTACTGTAACTACCAAAAACGCCTGATCAACATTTGCGGCAATAATATGACTTTGCTTTGAAAGATTTGGCGATTTTCTTATAATATAATTTCGGCGATCTTCGATGTCTGTAATAAAAGCGGTACCCTCCTGATTGCAGATTATTTCAACATGGTCACCCACAGCAACTGGATTGGTGCTGCGGATGCCCTTTAGCCGAAAGTTTCCTTTGATTTTACATTCTACAGTGCGTCCTTCTTCGGTCTTTACAGAATACCAACTACCTGTATTTTTTATTACAAGTCCTCTCACTGCCGTTACACTGTCATTATTTCTTTGTTCTTTGCTGCAAGCAAATCATCAATTTTCTTTATAAACTTATCGTGGATTTTCTGCAGTTCAGCTTCAGCGTCCTTTTCATTATCTTCAGAAAGACCGTCCTTGATAGCCTTCTTCAGCTTGTCCTTTACGTCAGAACGTACGTTACGGACTTCCACTTTGGCTTTTTCTCCGATTTTGTTACACTGCTTAGCCAGTTCTTTACGGCGCTCCTCTGTAGGCTGTGGTATTCCAAGTCTGATTATCTCGCCATTATTTTCAGGAGTAATACCAACATCAGAATCCATAATAGCTTTCTCTATGTCCTTAATCATCTTTTTGTCCCAAGGACGTATCGCAATGGTACGGGCATCAGGAGTTGAGACATTAGCTACTTGGTTCAGAGGAACCATAGAACCGTAAGAATCGACTCTTATACCATCAAGAATGGCTATATTAGCGCGTCCTGCGCGTATACGTGACAACTGTTCATCAAGGAACATGGCTGCCATCTCCATTCTTTCTTCACTTTCTTTTAATGTTGCCTTAACGTCTAACATATATCTTTATTTTTTGTTACAAAATTAAATGTCAAAATCTAAGATTAAACAAAACATGATGCTAATGTCCGCTTCAATTTATCATCAGCAATTCACTTTATTCAGTTCGACATTCACCATGTTAGTCAATTCTACAAACTGCGCTATCGTCAGTTGCTCAGGTCTTTTCGTCATTATGGGCTGACTATAAAATCCGTCATCAGTAACATTATCCAATATCTGCTTTAGGGATACACGAAGCATCTTTCTTCTCTGATTGAACACTGCCTTGACAACCCGTCGGAATAACTGCCAGTCGCAGCCTAAATCAGTAACGTTATTACGTGTTATGCGGATTACTGCACTCTTAACTTTTGGCGGAGGATTAAAAACATTTTCGTCTACAGTAAACAGATACTCAACATCATACCATGCCTGTATCAATACGCTTAATATTCCATACGCCTTTGTGCCTGGAGCAGATGCCATGCGCTGAGCGACTTCACGCTGAATCATACCCGTACAACAAGGAATTAAATCCTTGTTATCCAACATCTTAAAGAATATTTGTGAGGAAATATCATATGGATAATTACCTGTCAGAACAAATTTTCTTCCGCTAAAGACAGTTGTAAGATCCATCCTCAAAAAATCTTCACCGATTATATTATCTCTTAATGCCGGATATTTTTCATTAAGATATGCGACAGACTCGGAATCAATTTCAACAACTTTGACATCTCTTTCCTTTGCAGTGAGATACTGAGTTAAGACTCCCATTCCCGGACCAACCTCCAATATTGGAATATCAGGACACGCATCTACCGTATCAGCTATTGCCTTTGCAATATTAAGATCTGTCAAAAAATGCTGTCCTAAATTTTTCTTTGGTCTGACTGTTCTCATATCTTGATTTTATTTCTGCAAAAATAAATAATTATTTTGCAATATCTATAGAAATTAAAAGAAAAAAATGACATTATACATGATTTATAAGGTTATACAAGCTATACTGTAACTTATTTTAGCCTTTTTGCCCAGACAAATAGCGCAAATATGACATCATTCAAAGTATTTAATGAGCATTTAAACAAGACTTATAATAACACTTTGTTCCAACATAGCATATTATAAAAAATAAAACCATACCTTTTGGATTATAAAAGGTATGGTTTTACGATGTAAAAGGCAACAAATTAAGCCTCAAAACATATGCTTTTAAATTATAATTATTTGCATATCAAAAGCACTATTCTATTAATATATTGCTTTTTTTATTTTGCAATGACACCTATAATAATATTAATTATTTCAATATGAAAGTGCAATTCAAACATTCACAATATGCTTTAACGCAGTTCTTTAATAAATCCGTGCCTGTAAGCATAAAGCAATTTTTGCAATTCTACAATCTGTTTTTTCAAATCACGACCAATATCAGTGTCGGCAACAAGCATTCTATGGGCAGACATTTCCACTATTTGTGTAGTGCTTTTAATATCAGATCCACGCAAAATAGCATCTTCAGTACTTGTAAAAGGCTCATGCTGCACCAGTTGGAATCCACGACTATGATAAACTAGAGTATATCCTGCAATGCCTGTCTCTGCATGATATGCCTGAGAAAAGCCTCCGTCAATGACCATAAGCTTACCATTTGCCTTTATCGGATTCTCACCATTTGCCACATGTACAGGCACATGACCATTAATGATATGCCTGTTCGGACCATTAACTCCAAAGGCATCCAAGATAGCATCACATTCTTTTTCGTCAGCCCTAAGTTTAAAATAATTTCCTTTTTCTTCCTTATATGTTGATTTATCAGTAAGGAAATAACGTTCAAATGTTGCCATTTTTGACTTGTCAAACAACACTGAATCACGACCACACCAAAGATAAAGGAAATAATCAACGGCAAATTCTTTTTCCTGAGGATCAGAGTCATTCTGAAAAGCGTTCCTTATTACCTGCTCTGTGTGGTTCATCAGTTCACGACCTTTATATTTTTGTCCATTATAAAGCTCAACTTCCTTAAGACTGCCATCATCATTCAATGGTATTGACGCATGAAAAAGAAGATTATCATTTATAATAGTATACAAAGAACCATGACTCAACATCAGTCTGATATGCTTATGAAGTTTCTCATTTACAGTAAAAGAATGATGAAGTCTCTTCATTAATGTCTGTTCTTCTGGAGTCAATTGGTATGGAGAAGCCGGATTTATTGTCGGAAAGCAACAACTCTTCATATCGTAAGACTTTCCGTCTATCTCACATGTTGCATTATTATAATCAATTTTTTCCAACAGAAGGCGGTCCTGCATATTCCATTCAGGATGGCGTTGTATTATGGCAGCCTCAACTTTAAACTGAATAACCGTTATCGCCTTATGCATCAATGCTGTAAGATGTTTTGTCTTTTCATCAATATCCGCACTTCCACCATTTGTCTTGGGCATAAACTCCTCACACGGATCATCCGCATAATGCTCCATGGCAAAAGTTGCAAGAGGCACAAGATTGATACCATATCCTTCCTCAAGCGTTACGAGATTGGCATAACGCAATGATAAGCGTATCACATTACAAATGCAGGCGTCATTTCCTGCACATGCACCCATCCAAAGGATATCATGATTTCCCCATTGTATGTCCCAATTATGATAACTGCTTAACACATCCATAATATTATGTGCGCCAGGACCACGGTCATAGACATCGCCCAATATATGCAAGAGATCTATAGCCAAGCGCTGGATAACATGTGATATTGCTATAATAAAGTCATCAGCACGTCCTGTTGTTATTATAGTGTCAATAATGACATTTACATAAGCAGCTTTGTCGACATCATCCGAACGTTCATGAAGAAGTTCCTGAATAATATAAGAGAAATCTTTTGGCAATGATTTTCTAACCTTGGAACGTGTATATTTACTTGAAACATCACGACAGACTCTCACAAGCTGATGTATCGTAACATGATACCAATCCTCAAGTTCTGGTTCACTCGCCTTGACTAATTCAAGTTTCTCTTCCGGATAATATATTAGCGTGCAAAGTTCTTTCTTTTCAGACTCACGCAATTCATTTCCAAAAATCTCATTTACTTTACGTTTAATATTGCCTGACGCATTTTTCAGTACATGCTGAAAAGATTTATACTCTCCATGTAGATCTGCCAAGAAATGTTCTGTTCCTTTTGGCAAATTCAATATAGCCTGCAAATTGATAATCTCGGTACTGGCATCAGCTATCGTAGGAAATGTCTGAGACAAAAGCTGCAAATACCTTATATCATTTTCAATTTCATAATGCATGGTTTTCATTGTATATTGGCTTTAAAAAACATTTTTCTTAATTTACTTGTTCCACTGTCTTCAAGAGGCTCTATAAACATGAAGCCTTCCCCCAAGCCATATCGCTCTTTCATTATCTGAAAAAGACGGGCCGTGTCTTTCTTCATGCCAGACTCACGAATTTTATTATATAACAAAACTTCGTCATAATTATTGTATTTCAAGCAACGATATAAATCTATCACATCTGCCCTCCTTATATATCTATCATTCCGTAAGGCATACAAAATAGATGCAATCATTACGCAAATATTCCTTTCTACTTCAGATAAACTTGTGTCAGATTTAAATTTAGATATGCGTCTGGAATCTGTAACAATTTGAGGATGTGCTGTTGGCAAACAAAACAGACTACATATATCTTCTTGTAAAAATGGTTGAGACAAATTATAATATTTAACACCTGACAATACGTTTTCCAATATTCCTTCATTCATAGAATGCAAAAGAATTCTTCTCCAAGAACTAATTGTAAGCGAATCAAATAAACTCTTATTGTTGTCAGATGAGTCTAAGACTTTAGTATTTCCGTCTACACCAGCAGTCATGAGTATATCTTCAATGATACAATCATCATTATTCATACACATAAAAGGATTGCTGTCTAACACCACCTGATAAGCACTCAACATTTCATCAGACATTATATCAGCAGATTTACCACAGACATGACTAAATGCTTCAACATTTATAACATGCCTATACTCCCGACCACATTTGGCTGAATATATATCATATTCAGATTCTACTTGATTTTCATTTATTTTACCAAGATCCACATGATGAGTTTCCTTAATCTCAGACTTTAGCCCAAGCATTTTACAAACCCAACTTGGAAATCCTATAAAATCAGAAATGCTCAGCACCTCATTGTCACATACAGAATGAAAAGAATTTGCATGCGACATGATATAACGTTGATAAACAAGTACTTTAATAAACTTTTTAAGCCAATATCTATCAAATACATGCCACGACTCCAATTGCCGGTCAAAAGTTATTATCGCAGGAATACGATATTTTTCACAACGCCTTAAAAAATAATAAGCATATATGCTCCAACAAGCATGTATATGAACTATATCAGGATGTATTTCAGACAAGAACCGGTCAAAAGAAGAATGCCGACCGCCAAACATATTCCTCAAAGGAGAAAACTTATGAATATGTACGTTTCCCATTTCTATGTCTGGATGGTCAGCACACAACAAATGAACGTCTGCACTTTCAGCCATAGCTTTAATTAAAGCCAACTTATACTGAAGACCAACCGACTTGGCTATATCAGCAAAATGCGGTATAAAATGCAAGACTCTCATAATTTCTAAGATTTATGACTTATATACTCATATTTATCAGACATTCTGTAACGGAATGCAGATTTCATATTATGCCATACCAATGCAAGCTCAAACGGAATAACTTTCCACAAGCTGACATGGGTATTAAATAATCCCATCACACGCTTTGCACTGAGTATCCTAACAATAAATGGAACAACAAGTGCGATAAATGAAAATGGAATAACAAGTAAGTTATAACATAATACTGAATATATCACAGACGAAACAGCGAAAAGCAAGCAAATATAAAGAAAAAACATATCCATATTAAAAATTAGTCTATGTTTAAAACTTCTAAGAAGATGCTTTCTTGTTTCAACATAAAACATGTTTTTATTTTTCCATGTTTTTCTTGAAGGAGCCTCTTCAATCAACATACAATCCGGAGATATTGCTATCGCAGTATTACCAAAGTCAGAATACTTATTCACCAGAAAATCATATTCGCCTCTGACATATTTCAGATTTCCCTGAAAACCGCGTGCTTCCATAAAGACACTTTTTCTGAATAATAGATTATTACCGCAAGTGCTGTAAGCTATACCCTTGGAAGCCTCATACATAAACGCATATTCTCTATGCAGACGGCTAAATATTTTAAATTTACTTGCATCGTCTGAATAGTTGCTATACCCTATAACAAGACTGACACCATTTCTACACTTTGAAGTCATACTGGCAATCCACTTGTCTGAATTTGGCTTACATACAGCATCTGTCAACAATATCATGTCATTCTTCGCGGCCTTAACACCTAAAGTTATTGCAAGTTTTCGTCTACTCATATAGCGCGAAGTGTCAGGGACAAAGGTCGTATATAAATTTTGATATTTACTATACGAATTCAATACATCCGACGTTCCATCTTCATCACGGCTTACAACAACAATAACTTCATATCCTGCCGGATAATCTTGTGAAAGGAAACATTTGAGGTTATCATCTAGTTCACGGCCATTATTATCTGAAATTATTATAACAGATACAGGTTTTTGATTTTCCACGCCGTCCGCATCTTCTTCATCTGAAAGTTTTCTAAAAAACGTATCAAACAAAGAAGAACAGATAGCGAAAACCACCAAAATTATACAAATAACTATTGTTATATTGTCTAATATCAGCATGTTACAATTATTATAATAAAGTTTTTAATGAAGGATTAAATCATCTCTTCTTTAATGTATCCCTTAGGTAAAGGACGGCAATTATATTGTGATGCCATGATTTCTCCATAAGCACCAGCAGAACGTATAGCAATCAAGTCGCCACGATGACATTCATTCAAGTCTATAGCTTTTGCAAACACATCGCTCGACTCACAGATAGGGCCAACAACATCATAAGTCTCAAGGCTTTCATCATTTGAGATATTCTCAATCTTATGATAAGCTTGATAAAGTGCAGGACGTATAAGGTCTGTCATTCCGGCATCAACTATTGCGAATTTCTTGAATGAGCCTTGTTTAACATATAAGACTTTTGTAATCAAAGAACCGCATTGCCCCACTACAGAACGTCCTAATTCAAAATGCAAACTCTGGCCCTTACGCAATTTAAGATGTTTTGCATAAGTTTCAAAATAAGATTTGAAATCAGGAATAGGAACACGATTAGGATGATTGTAGTCAATACCCAAGCCACCGCCAACATTTATCAAATCAATCTTGATATGATGAGTTTCCAGTTGTGCCTGCAAATCATTAATACGATTACACAATGCGACAAAATCTCCCATATCAAGGATTTGAGAGCCTATATGGAAATGCAAGCCCATAAACTTAACATTTTTCATTGCTAAAGCCTTGGCAATAACATCATCCATATCAGACATTGCTATGCCAAATTTATTTTCAGCAAGTCCCGTAGTTATGTTTGCATGAGTATGAGCACCCACATTTGGATTTATACGTAAAGCTATTGATGCGACCTTTCCACATTGCTCAGCAAGCTGATTTATCACTTCAAGTTCAGGAATGCTCTCAACATTAAAGCAATAAATACCCTTCTCCAATCCAAGTTTTATTTCTTTATCGCTTTTACCAACACCTGCAAAAACAATCTTATCCGGTGAAAATCCAGCATTTAATGCTGCCATAATCTCTCCACCGCTAACACAGTCAACACCTAATCCTGCCTGGCAAATTATGTTCAACAATTTTGGATTAGCATTAGCCTTTACGGCATAATGCACATTATAATTTTCATATTTGCCAATTTCATCAATTATTGCACGCAATGTTTTGCGCAACAAATCAGTATCGTAATAATAAAATGGCGTATCCGTCGTTTCAAATGTCTTTATAGGAAAAACACCTTTCATCTCAAATTTTATTTCCTTATATTAAATTACTTCGTTTTATTGAATAATGTATCGCTCAAACTTTGCAAAGCACGTTTTTTATCAGACTCTTTTACCAAGAATGAGATATTATAGTTACTTCCACCATAAGAAATCATTCTCACCGGAATATTTTTCATTGCGTCTGTTGCCATAGTTTCAAAACCTACATTACTCCAATCCAAATCACCTACAACACAGATAATACACATATCCCTGTCAACAGTAACCGTTCCATATTTTTTTAGTTCTGCAACAATGTCATTAAGGTGTGTGTCGTTGTCGATACTCATAGACACACCGACTTCACTTGTCGTTATCATATCTATTGCAGTCTGATAACTTTCAAATATCTCAAAAACTTTACGCAAGAACCCTGTAGCAAGCAGCATACGGCTACTTTTTATTTTAATTGCAATAATATTATCCTTTGCAGCAACAGCCTTAATTTTACCTGTTTCTGTTTCATTATTTATTATTGTGCCAGGAGCAGAAGGATCCATAGTGTTAAGCAGACGCACAGGAATACCGGCGTATTTTGCAGGCTGTACACATGTAGGATGCAATATCTTTGCACCAAAATACGCAAGTTCTGCAGCCTCTTCAAAATGAAGTTGTCTGACAGCTTCCGTCTTATCTACCACTCTAGGATCATTATTATGCATTCCGTCTATGTCTGTCCATATCTGTATCTCGTCTGCATTTATGGCTGCACCAACTAAAGACGCTGTATAATCACTACCACCGCGCTGCAAATTATCAATCTCGCCATAAGCGTTCCGACATATAAAGCCCTGTGTGATATAGACTTGCTGACCAGGATTTTGCTCTAAAAGTTTCAATAATTTTTCTCTTATGTATGCAGAGTCAGGCTCAGCATTTTTATCTGTACGCATAAAATCCAATGCAGAAAGTAGTACTGCATTGTATCCGCACTCCTTCAGATAATTAGTAACCATATTGGTGCTCATAATTTCTCCTTGAGCAACAATACTTTTTTCCTCGAAACTAGTAAAGAGATCTTTAGTAAATGAGCGCAGATAATTGAATTCATTCTGAAGAAATTCTTTTGTTTCATTTTTCCATTTCTCAGTAGAATAAAGCTCATCTACATGCTTCATATACGTTTTTTCCAGACGGTTAATTATGTCATTTGCACCTTCCGGATTCTTTTTATATAGATAATCAGATATTTCCACCAATGAATTTGTCGTACCAGACATAGCAGACAGTACTACAAAAACAGGTTCTCCACTCTTTGTTATTAATGAGGCAACATCCTTCATACGCTCTGGTGAGCCAACAGATGTACCACCAAACTTCATTACTATCATAATTGTATTTTTTATTTTGATTTTCAAATGTTAGTCTTCCCCATGGAAAAGACTTTTATTATAAGTATTTGTTATATCACTAATTTTTCCGTCCTTACACTGATATACAATACCTGGATATTTGTCAAGCATTAATATATTGTGAGTTGACATTACAACAGCCGTCCCCGTCTGACTAATTTGCTTAAGGAGGCTAACTATATTATCAGCTGTTTCCGGGTCAAGATTTCCGGTTGGCTCATCAGCTATAATCATTTTCGGATTATTAAGTATAGCACGTGCAATGGCAATACGTTGCTGCTCTCCACCAGAAAGTTCATAAGGCATCTTTAATTTTTTGTCTGACATACCTACAGAATCAAGCACTTCATCAATACGTTCATCTATTTCTTTTTTATTTTTCCAACCTGTGGATTTTAATACGAAGAGCAAATTTTTATAAATACTCCTATCATGCAATAGCTGAAAATCCTGGAAAATGATACCTAGTTCTTTGCGGAGAGCTGGTATTTCCTTACGCTTTATTTTGAACAAATCACGTCCAAGAATATTAGCTTTATCACCTTCATCTATATCCAGTTCACAATATAAGGTCTTAAGCAAGCTGCTCTTTCCAGTTCCAACATTTCCTATGATATAGATAAACTCACCTTCATCAACATGAAAATTCACATTGCCAAGCACACATACATCATCTTGATATATATTTACGTTTTGATAATCAATGAACATAATCTATATTTTTTTATTATTTTAATGTTTATGCCAATCTGGATTATGACGTTTCTTTAGCTCTTCAGCAATATCCTCAATCCGCAGATTCTTACTCGTAAGCAATACAATAAGATGATAAAACATATCCGACGCTTCATAGATCAGACGTTCATCAGTTCCATTTACTGCTTCTATAACGGTCTCCAATGCCTCTTCACCAACTTTTTGTGCCATTCTGTTAAGACCATCTTTAAAAAGACTTGTTGTATATGAGCCATCAGGCATCTCTTTGTAACGTGTTTCTATAAAATCTTGCAATTCTGTTAGAAACATCAAAGGATTAGTCTCATTTTTCTCTCCCCAACAAGTATCTGTACCTTTATGACAAACAGGTCCATCCGGTATTACCTTAATAAGTAACGTATCGTTATCACAGTCATTGCTTATGCTTACGACATTAAGATAATTGCCAGATGTTTCACCTTTTGTCCATAAGCAATTTCGTGTTCTGCTATAGAACGTAACCTTATTTGTTTCTATCGTTTTATCATATGCGTCCTTGTTCATAAATCCAAGCATCAAAACCTTTAATGTTCTGCTGTCCTGAACTACTACAGGAACAAGACCGTTCATCTTTTCGAAATCAATAATCATAATCCATCAATATTTTTACAATTATATTCATTAATGAATGCCCTGCAATCTTACATTTATGCCTTCATTAAAAAGATATTTCTTCAACTCAGGTATTTTTATCTCTCCAAAATGGAAAACGCTCGCCGCCAAAGCAGCGTCAGCCTTACCCAATGTAAAGACATCCTTAAAATGTTCAAGCTTACCTGCACCACCACTCGCTATGATCGGAATATTCAGCATATCAGCCAACTTAGCCAATGCATCATTGGCATAACCATTTTTTACTCCATCGTGATTCATACTCGTAAACAAGATTTCTCCCGCTCCGCGTGAAGCAACCTCTGAAGCCCAGTCGAACAAATTCCGGTTTGTCGGTATTCGTCCTCCATTCAAATAACAGATCCATTCATTTGTATCACTTTCATATTTTGCATCAATCGCGCATACACACACTTGAGAGCCAAATCGTAACGCAATGCTGTCTATTAATTCAGGGTTACGCAATGCCGCACTATTTATACTAACCTTGTCCGCACCGGCATACAGCAATCTTTCGACATCAGCCAAATCATTTATTCCACCGCCTACAGTAAAAGGTATATTTATCTCTTCAGCTACGCGTGTCACGACATCCGTAAAAGTCTTACGCCCTTCATTACTTGCGGTAATATCAAGAAACACAAGTTCATCCGCACCTGCGTCACTATAGGCTTTTCCTAAAGAGACAGGATCACCTGCATCACGAAGATTAACAAAATTCGTGCCTTTAACGGTCTGTCCGTCTTTTACATCCAAGCATGGAATAATTCTCTTAGCCAGTCCTTTTGCCATATTCTTACTCCAAATTTATATTTTCATTTTCAGTCAACTCACTTTTAAGAGTCTCTATATTTATCCGGCCTTCATAAATTGCCTTACCGAAGACTACGGAATGTAATCCTTCTTTATCCAACTTTTTAATGTCTTCTACACAAGAAACGCCACCGCTTGCTATAAGGTTTATTGTTGGAAAAGACGACAATATTGTCTTATACAAAGAAACAGCCGGCCCAGAAAGAGTTCCATCTTTCGAAATATCAGTACACAGGACATTCTTAACGCCTGCCATTACATAATATTTCAAAAACGAAACAATATCCTCTTCCGTGTCCTCTTTCCATCCGTTTATGCTTATTCTACCATTACGTACATCTGCTCCCAGTATTATACGGTCTGCCCCAAAGCAATTAAGCCAGTCAGTAAACATTTTTTTATGTGTAACGGCAACAGAACCAACAGTTACCATCGACGCACCATTGTCAAAGACTTTTTTTATATCATCATCGCTCTTTACTCCTCCACCGAAATCAACCTTCAGACGGGTCTTTTCGGTTATCTTTTTAAGTGTTTCTATATTAACGACATGCTTTGACTTAGCGCCGTCAAGATCAACAACATGAAGACGACTATACCCTAGCGACTCAAAACGGGCCGCCATATCAACAGGCGACTCTTCATATATTGTTTTATTGTTATAATCGCCTCTTGTCAATCTTACGCATTTACCGTCAATTATATCTATAGCCGGGACCAATTCTATCATTTGTCGTCAATCTCTAAAAAATTCTTTATTATCTGCGCACCAACAGCACCACTCTTTTCCGGATGGAACTGTGTTGCATAGAAATTTCCTCTGTTTATAGCCGCACTATAAGGTTGAATATAGTCAGCCTCAGCTATTGTATACTCGCATACCGGAACATAATAGCTGTGAACGAAATATACATAGGAATCATTCTTTTCGATATTTCTAAATAAAGGCGATTTGAAATTATACAAATCATTCCATCCCATCGCCGGAACTTTATCTTCATGACGCTCAGGTCTGAATTTCAACACATCGGCATCAAATATTCCAAGGCAATCTGTATCATTTTCTTCAGAATGACGGCACAGCAGTTGCTGCCCGATACATATACCTAGTACAGGCTGCTTCAGATTCTTTATAACAGCGTCCAGATTGTGTTCCTTCAGATAGGTCATGGCTACACGAGCCTCTCCCTGACCTGGAAACAGCACTCTGTCAGCAGAACTTATCTGCTCGGCATTGTCTGTCAGTAAAGGTTCCACGCCAAGTCTTCTCAAGCTATTTACGACACTGTAAATGTTGCCGGCATTATATTTCACGATAGCTACCTTCATTTTAGCTGAATATAATGGTCTTATTATGATATGTCAGAATTTTTCTTTCAATATGCTTGGTCACAGCACGACTTAAGACTATTTTTTCCAAGTCGCGTCCCTTGAGGACAAGACTTTCAGGAGTGTCTTTATGTGTTATTCTAACGACATCCTGTTCAATAATCGGGCCTGCATCCAATTCTGTAGTAACATAATGGCTTGTAGCACCAATAATTTTAACTCCACGTTCCCATGCCTGATGATAAGGCTTCGCACCGACAAAAGCAGGCAAAAAAGAATGGTGGATATTGATTATATGATGAGGATAAGCCTTTATAATTCTCTCACTAAGTATCTGCATATACCTGGCAAGGACAATGAATGTAATTTTTTCTTTATTCAATAACTCCATTTCAGCCTGCTCTACCTCATCTTTGTTAGAATGATCCCTATTAATAGACCATACATAATATGGAATATTGAATTGCTCTGCCACATATCTAAGATCCCCATGATTGCTTATAATACATGGAATTTCGACATTCCATTCACCTGCATTGTAACGCGCAAGAAGATCATATAGGCAGTGACTCATCTTACTTACGAATATAGCCATACGAGGCTTAACATCATTAAAATACAAGTTGAAAGTCATATGATATCTTGTGGCATACAATGTCTGGATATATTCCTCAAGCTTTTCTCTCGGAATAACAAATTCATCCATTTCCCACTCTATCCTCATGAAAAACATCCCATCCTGCCGGTCAACGTATTGATCCAGATATACGATATTTCCCATATTATCTGTAATAAACTTCGTTATCTCTGTGATAATGCCCGGCTGGTCTGGACAATGAAGCAATAATATAGCAGTAGGTTTCATATTTTTCTAACACACTATTTTTAATGACACACTATTTCAAATTGCAAAATTATTAAAAAACTCCGAATAATCAGCCATAATATCCTAATAAATTTAGGATAATACTCAAAGTGGCACAAAACCATAATAATTGAAAGGAAAAACGCAATAAAAATTACAGTAAAAGTATTTTTCTGAAATTTTATTGCTAATATCAAAATAAAAGTGTAATATTGCAAACTAAAAACATGATTTACAAAAAATACCGGTTATATGAACGAAGAGTATTGGCAACCTCAAATAGAAACTATGCCCAGAAAAGAACTTGAGCAACTGCAATTAAAAAAACTGAGGCAGACTATAAGCATTGCGCTAAACTCAAAGATGTATAAACACAAGTTTGATGAACTTCACATAACACCGGACTCAATAAAAACACTTGACGACATCAGAAAGATTCCATTTACCACCAAACAGGACTTAAGGGACAATTACCCATTCGGACTTGTGTGTGGCGACATGAAGGATGCTGTAAGAATACATTCATCAAGCGGAACTACCGGTCATCCGACGGTAGTGGTATACTCACGGCATGACATCGATTCATGGGCTAATATGATAGCAAGAAACATGTATATGGTAGGCTGCAGAAATACGGACGTGTTTCAAAACAGCTCTGGCTACGGGATGTTCACCGGTGGACTTGGATTCCAATACGGAGCTGAAAAACTGGGCGCCACAACAATTCCCGCCGCAGCCGGAAACAGCAAAAGACAAGTGATGTTTATACGCGATTTTGGCACAACATGCCTTCACGCCATACCAAATTATGCAATACGTCTGGCCGAAGTATTTAAAGAGGAAGGCATCGATCCGAGAAGCACCAAGCTGCGCACATTATTCATTGGAGCAGAACCGCATACTAACGAACAGCGACTAAAAATAGAAAGACTGCTTGGTGTTAAGGCATATAACAGCTATGGCATGACAGAAATGAATGGTCCTGGTGTCGCATTCGAATGCAAGCAGCAAAACGGTATGCATCTTTGGGAAGACAATTATATTGTTGAAATCATCGACCCGGAAACTCTTGAACCCGTTCCCGACGGAGAAACAGGAGAAATGGTGCTAACTACTCTCGACAGAACCATGATGCCGATAATAAGATATCGCACACGCGACATTACTAGAATAATACCCGGCGAATGTGAATGCGGAAGGACACACAGACGCATTGATAGAATAAAAGGACGAACTGACGACATGTTCATTATTAAAGGCGTAAATGTATTCCCCATGCAAGTCGAAAAGATTCTTATACAATACCCCGGCATTGGCAGCAATTATCTTATAACGCTTGATACAATAGCTGACAACGACGTGATGACAGTGGAAATAGAACTCGAGGACATGAAGTCTGACACATATCCAGAATTACAAGAAATGGCCAGGACTATACAACGAGCACTGAAAGACGAAATTCTACTTACACCAAGAGTCAAATTCGTGAAGAAAGGAACATTGTCTGTATCTGACGGTAAAGCGGTAAGAGTAAAAGATCTTCGTGAAGGCAGAATGTGAAATAGCATAGACATTATTAATACTTTACAGAGTATAAACAATAAAATCAGTATAAATCAAGATGAAACTTTTAGCATTTATTATTTTCTTGTTTTGCGGCTCAGTTTCCGCCATGGCTCAACAAACAATAAAAGAAATTATTGGAAACATGCCTGAAAGCGTTATTCCATATATTAACGATGATCAAAGGGCTGAACTACAAAAATTTACAGGAGAAAAAGATACTGTAAAAATTAAAAATGTTTTTAACGGCACTACGTCAATTGATACAATCAGCAGTAACTATGCTAAAATTAGCATGAGTAAAGTGGCCGACATGCAATTAATTTTGCTGCCTACTAGCGATTCAACTCAAATTATATGTGCCATTAAGACTGTAAATAGTCCAATAAAGGACAGTTCAATAAGATTTTACTCAACAGACTGGCAGCCTATTAATTCAACTTTCGGACTGCCGGAGAACCCCGATACAGACTCACTAATGAATATGTTCGTGCAGAAACCTGACACCATTACAGAAGAGAATTTTACTAAATTACGCAATTACATTGAGCCGGTTATTGTATATGCCGACTTTAAAAGTCAAAACAACATAATAACATTTAATTTGAGTCTTCCGTTTATCCCAAAAGATAAAATAAACGAGCTGAAAGCGATAACAAAGAAAATTTCTTTTAAATGGAATGGACAATTTTTTAAAAAATGTTAGAAACGCGCATATTTAGTAGAATTTATTTGGATAATACTGGTAAAAGAAATACCTTTGCATCGTGTTTTTCATGGTATTAGATTATTAAGGTTAATAAAAAGATTGGTTGTCGTGAGACAATCAATTTTTGTTTTATATATACCCATCATTTATATAACGTTTAAACCAATACAACCATATCAAATAATAAGTTGCTGCAAGTCGCTGATGTATTCTGAAAAACGCAACAATGGGAAACAATTATAAAATAACAATATTGACAGTTTTTTTATAATACTCATCCAAGGCAGAATGTATTCTTATAATTAATTCATATACTAAAATTACAATATAGTAACAATCATAATGCTACCAAAACTTAAAAAGACCTGCCATTATGATTTTCATAAGTATACCATTTTTCATTCCAAAATTAATCACACCTTGTTTATTATATAAAACCATGTCTATAATATATGCATGTGCTAATTATCACCATTTCAAGACCTTACGTCTAAAACTTAAGGCCATGTGCAACCATTGTACATCTAAATCTGAATAAGACATCATGTTTTATGCTGTAAAAGGCCGTATTTTGCATAACATTTCAGCGTGTTTTGCATCGCAAAACACTGCATTTAAACAGAAAAGAAGCCCCATTTAAAGGATTATTCAGCCTAAAGACACATCAAAAGCCATAATTTATCGCAAATAAACAGCATTAAAACAATCTGCAAATACCTATTTATCTAATTTTTGATGAAATTATTTTCTAGCAAAATAACATATCTAAGCGCCCTAAACCAACAATATGTAAATTTAGAATATCAAAAAAAATCTACAACTAACGGAGCTAATTCATAATGCTCCTTTAGTTGTAGGCAACTCAAAATGATATATATCACGCTTTACGGCCATCCTCAATGCACGTGCGAAAGCTTTAAATATTCCTTCAATTTTGTGATGCTCATTGATACCTTCTGCCTTAATGTTAAGATTCATTTCAGCCGAATCACTAAAGCTTTTAAAAAAGTGCAAGAACATTTCAGTAGGCATATCTCCTATTTTCTCACGTTTAAAGTCTGCATCCCATACTAACCATGGTCGGCCGCCAAAGTCAACAGCAACCTGACACAGACTATCATCCATTGGCAAACAATAGCCATAACGCTCCATACCGCGCTTGTCGCCCAATGCTTTCTTAAAGCATTCGCCCAAAACTATTGCCGTATCCTCTATTGTATGATGCTCATCAACATTCAGATCGCCTTTGGCATGTACAGTTAAATCCATCATTCCGTGTCTGCCAATCTGCTCGAGCATATGGTCAAAGAATCCAATACCCGTTGAGATGTCGCAACGTCCTGAGCCGTCAACATTTAAGCAGACTTCAATATCGGTTTCTTTTGTAGTTCTCTTTATTGTTGCCATACGTTCACCAGCAAACAATATCTCGGCAATTTTATTCCAGTCAATGCCATTATCACCAAGAATCAAAGCTCTGCAACCTAAGTTTTCAGCCAACTTACGGTCTGTTTCGCGGTCACCAATGACATAACTGCCTTCAATATTATAATCAGGATTATCTATATATTCAGTCAGCATACCTGTGCCTGGTTTGCGGCAAGGGCTGTTATCTTCGGGGAAATGTCTGTCAATATGCACTTCATCAAAAACAATACCCTCACCTTCCAATGTTTTCATAACAAAATTATGCACAGGCCAAAAAGTATCTTCAGGAAACGAGTCTGTCCCCAAGCCATCTTGATTACTTACCATAACCAAGCGGAAATCAAGTTTTGAGCATATAAACCCAAGATTTTTAAATACTCCATCAACAAACTTGAGTTTATCAAAAGAATCAATCTGTTCGTCTTCCGGCTCCTCAATGAGCGTTCCGTCACGGTCTACAAATAATACTTTCTGTGGATTCATTGCTTTAACTTTAAAAATTCTTTTCTCTCCTTTTCACGAGTTTCAATACTTCCATACATAAAATAGCATACAAAAATGACAAAAATATTTATGTACAGGCATATAAAAGACGAAACCGCAACAACGACATACTGCAAAACGCCAAAATACGCAGGCAGCCCGGAAGGGTCTCCAAGATAATTAACTCCCATAACAGACAATGTGTCAGCCATCGAGATTATAGCCATCGGAATGGAAACAAAGAACATGCATACAGCTGCGCATAATGCGGCAAGCAATAACGTAATGAAAATGAAGCCCCAATATCGCCATCCTACTTTATATGCCTTAAAGAAAACCTTACTTAGTTTACTTTCCGGCTCAAGCACATATTTTGTGAAGACGTAGATAAAAGGAAGAAAAACACATCCAAATAATACAGAAGAACAAATAATAACGAGCATAACTTCTGCCAGTTTATCTGGAGTAACAACGGCGTTTCCTCCGACAGTCATATAGACAAGCGCCCACTGTACGACAGAAACCACCACAGAAAAACACAGATATACGATAAAAAGCCTTAAACATCTCACGACATTCCACTTCATGGTCTGTCCACCTACAAGCATAAACACTCGCGCAACATATACTATTTGAAGACAAGCCATCAGCACACCGGCGACGATAAGCCAAACGAAAGATGGAGACGCATAGCCTCCACCGGTCAGCACTTTTACATAAAACATTGACGTCAACGCTATCGAAAGCGCAAAGAGCAATGTGTAAAGCCACGTATGTCTGAAAATCTGACGAATATTGTCAAACAGCATTCTATGTGATGCCGAAATACAAGCTGTATAACTACGGCTTTTATTTAAAAGTTCTTGTTTAAGATCGTTCATTTCTTTTTTTTATTAATTAATGCAAAGGTAATAATATTCCGCATATATGAAATGGTATTATCGATAAAAATTGCTAACTTTGCAGAAGATAAGTTGCACCATTCTAAGCATCAGGTATACGCACCACGCTAAGAATGATAAGTTTTAGCATTATCATAGATAAAAAAATAAGGCAGTTGTAAATCATTAATTAAAACAATACTGTTCTTTATTCTAACCATTATCAATAATAAGGATATATTATGAAAAGAATAAAATGGGGGTTCATTGGTTGCGGTGAAGTTACCGAGAAGAAATCCGGACCAGCATTTAATGAGATTGAAGGTTCTGAAGTGATAGCTGTCATGAGCAGAAATGAGACAAAAGCACGCTCATATGCAGAACGCCACCACATAAGCAAATGGTATACTGACGCCCAGGAACTGATTGACGACCCTGACATAAATGCTATATATATAGCAACGCCACCGTCAAGCCATGCCATTTACACTATAATGGCTATGAGGGCAGGCAAACCTGTATATGTAGAAAAGCCTCTTGCTGCCAACTATGACGACTGTGTAAGAATCAACAGAGTGAGTGAACAAACAGGAATACCATGCTTCGTGGCATATTACAGAAGATACTTGCCATACTTTAAACGGGTCAAAGAAATAATAACCAGCGGTACGATTGGTGACATAATGAATGTTCAAATTCGCTTTTCATGTCCGCCGCGCGACCTGGACTATTCATCAAAGGAGAAACTTCCATGGAGACTTCAGCCGGATATTGCAGGCGGCGGTTATTTTTACGACCTTGCACCACATCAATTAGACTTGATGCAAGATTTATTTGGTGTAATAACTGAAGCCGAAGGTATATGCGCTAACCGTGCCGGACTATATCAAACAGAAGACAGTATCAGCGCATGCTTTAAATTTGAAAGCGGAGTTCCTGGAAGCGGGTCTTGGTGCTTTGTCGGACATAAATCGGCAAAAGAAGACAGAATAGACATCGTTGGAAGTAAAGGTAAACTCGGATTTTCAGTTTATAATTATGATCCGATTCATCTTGTAACTAATGAAAGTGAAACAAGCATAACAGTAGACAACCCTCCATATGTCCAGTTGCCTATCATCAAGGCTGTGGTTGAAGATTTACAAGGTTTTGGCGCTTGTTCATGTACTAGTGTATCAGCAACTCCAGTAAATTGGGTAATGGATCGTATTTTAGGAAAATTTTAAATTCACCGGCATGAAACGTCTGATGTTTTTATTCCTATTCACCATGACAGCAGTCCTGGCATATCCAAGCAATGATACTGTCAAAGTAGAAAAGAAGAATACTATATTCAGACGTATAGGAAAAGTTTTCACTAAAATATTTAAAAACTTTAATGACATAGACACCAATTATATTGAACCTCAGCATTATAATTACACCCTGATGCTGCAAAACACCAATACATATGAAATATATAAGTTGGAGAGCAAATCGGGCCAATATATCACATTTGCCCCAAAACCAACAATCAGAATCGGACCTTATGTAGGATGGAGATGGGTATTTCTTGGATATACTTTCGATATTGGACATATCAGCAACGACAATAAAAAGAAAGAATTTGAATTGAGTCTCTACAGTTCAATGTTTGGAATAGACCTATATTACAGAAAAACGGGCAACGACTACCGAATACGCGAGGCGTATCTTGAAGACGGCATGAGCAGCAGGGTTCTCAAAGGCATTCCGTTCTCAGGATTGTCCGTAGGAATCAAAGGATTTGATATATATTATATTTTCAATCACAAAAAGTTTTCATATCCAGCAGCGTTCAGCCAAAGTACATGCCAAAAGCGAAGCTGCGGTTCACCGCTACTTGGTATAGGATACACTACCCATCAGCTTGACCTCGACTATGAAAATCTCAAAGAAGTTGTAGAAAGTAACTTAAACGATAAATATCAAAACGTAAAGCTCGATTCTGGCCTAATGTTTAACAAAGTCAGATATTCGTCTTATTCAATTTCTGGCGGATATGCCTACAATTGGGTATTTGCACGCAACTGGCTTTTTGCAGCCTCATTGTCTGTTGCTCTTGCATACAAGAAGTCTACAGGTGATTTACATTATAAATCTGAATTTTCATTACGTGATTTTAAATTCGGAGATATAAACATAGACGGTGTAGGAAGATTTGGTATTGTATGGAACAACACAAAGTTCTATGCAGGAGCAAGCACAATACTACACTCATATAATTACAGAAAAAGCCAATTCTCAACCAATAATGTATTTGGCTCATTAAATATATATTTTGGAATAAACATAGGAAGGAAATAATATGAAAAGATCATTGTTATTTATTCTCGTTCTACTGTCGGCCATAACAGCAAATGCTTATGAAACAGACTATCAGAAATCAGACAGTATGTTAGTGATGAAATTATTAAACAATGCAAGAAAACAACCAGCTAACACTAATTATATTATATATTTTGCAAAACAACTGAAAGGCATTCCTTACGTAGCCTATACCCTTGAGGTAAATAAGAAAGAAAAACTTGTTATAAACCTCAGACAACTAGATTGCACTACATATGTAGAAAATGTAACCGCACTGACTATGTGTATAAAGGAAAAGAAATATACATTCAGAAATTTCTGCGACAACATAAGAAAAATTAGATACAGAAAAGGAGCCGAACCTCACTACACACTTAGACTGCACTATTTTACAGACTGGATTGAAGACAACACAGCAAAAGGCATATGCCGTGAGATTCAATCCCCTAATCCTCCTTTTACAAAAAGACAAGAGATAAATGTCTACTATATGTCACAAAATCCGTCAAAATATAAGATGCTTAAAGATAATCCACAATACATAAGCATTATTAAAAAATCAGAAATTAATATCAACAAAAAATCATATAAATTTATTCCCAAATCTGAAGTTAAAAATACCACTCTGTTAAGAAATACTATACACGATGGAGATATTATTGCAACTACTACAAGCCTAAAAGGACTGGACATTCAACATTTAGGCTTCGCCATTTGGCACAAAGACGGTCTGCATATGTTAAATGCGTCAAGTCTGCATCACAAAGTTGTTGAAGAGCCGATGACCTTATATAAATACCTGCAAAAACAAAAAAGCATGACAGGAATAAGAATCATAAGACTCAACACAAAATGATGGATAAGATATATTCGCAACAAATACAGCAATATATATTAAAGATTGTTCAAGCGTTTCAGAAGAATCTTATTTAAGATATGGATATGCCGTCCTTGACGGCTTATGTCTGTACGCATGTTGCTTATATCATTAAAGAAATCGCTGAATGCATTTTGAACTATATTAGGCTGTCTCTTAGTCTTATCAGCATAAGGATTAATAACCATTTTTATTCCCTTATTGACAACAGAGATATCAACATCAGCATCAGCCATAACAGGATCGCCATCATAATGTATATATCCAGGTTTTTCCCTGTGAATATGTATATGACGTGTACGGAATGTCTTTATCTTCGAGTTGCGGTCTAAAGTCTTATTAAACATGTCTATACTGATTTGCGGAGCATCCAACATGTCAAATGGTTCCATTATAATAACATCAAGAAGTCCGTCACTCATTGAAGCCTGCGGGGCAATATATGCATTATTCCCATACTGAGAAGCATTTGCGCATGAAACCAGGAATGCCCTATAAGACGATTTGCCATTCTCATCTTCTATTTCATATACCTCAGGCTTATATTTTAAACCTTCACGTAAGATGTTCTCTAGATATGTGACAGGGCCACGTTTTCCCGACTCTGCAAATTTCATACTAATAAATGCATCAAAGCCCATACCACATGTGCAGAAAAACGGATTATCATTAATAATACCATAGTCAAGATCATGAATCATGTGCTTGTTTATTATTTCAACAGCCTTATGAAGATCCATTGGTATCATCAGATGCCGAGCCAAACCATTACCAGACCCACACGGAATTATTCCCAATGCCGTATCTGAATTTACTATTGAACGTGCAACTTCATTAACAGTGCCATCCCCACCTACAGCAACAACAATATCCACACCATTGTTCTTTGCCGCCTCTGATATTTCAGAGGCATGACCTCTATACTTGGTTTCAACAATTGAAAAATCATAATATTCCTTATCAAGAGTATTCTCGATAATCTTGCTGACACCCGATTTACGTGTAGTACCAGAAATCGGATTCATTATAAATATGATATTCCTTTTATCTGCCATAGTATTGCAAAAATAATAATATTTTGGAACAATCCATTTTTATCACATATAATATTTTTGCTTTTAAAGCACTTTTCTATTTTTTTTCTTATGATTTACACATTTTTTTGTATCTTTGCAGCCTAATCAAAACAATGTAGTAAATCTACACCTATTTATAATATGGGACTATTACAAGAAAGATACAAAAATTACCGTGAACCACAGAAGTTCATGGAAGCTGGTGTTTACCCTTACTTTCGTGAAATAACAGGTAAACAAGGCACAGAAGTTCAAATGGCCGGTCATGAAGTACTTATGTTCGGTTCTAATGCCTACACCGGACTTACTGGCGATCCAAGAGTTGAGGCTGCAGCCAAAAAAGCTTTAGACAAATATGGAAGTGGCTGTGCAGGTAGCCGTTTCTTGAATGGAACGTTGGATTTACACGTCCAATTAGAAAAAGAGCTTGCTGAATTTGAGCACAAGGATGAAGCTCTGTGTTTCTCAACTGGATTCTCTGTCAATGCCGGAGTTCTTGCTGTCGTATGCGGACGTGAAGATTATATCATATGCGACGACCGCGACCATGCAAGTATTGTAGACGGACGCCGCCTTTCATTTGCGACATGCTTAAAATATAAGCATAACGATATGGAAGACTTGGAGAAACAACTTCAAAAATGTCGTCCGGAATCAATAAAACTCATTGTCGTAGATGGTGTATTCTCTATGGAAGGAGACTTAGCCAATCTTCCTGAAATAATCCGTCTCAAGAAAAAATACAACGCATCAGTAATGGTTGATGAGGCTCATGGCTTAGGAGTATTCGGTAAAGAAGGTAGAGGTGTGTGTGATTATTTCGGAGTAACAGATGATGTTGACCTTATCATGGGTACATTCTCTAAAAGCCTTGCAAGTATCGGTGGATTTATTGCTGGTGATAAAGATACAATAAATTATCTGCGTCACACATGCCGCACATATATTTTTAGTGCATCTAACACTCCTGCAGCTACAGCGGCAGCAATGGAAGCCCTTCATATCATAAGAAAAGAACCAGAACGTATTGAGCATCTTTGGGATGTAACAAAATACGCACTGAAACGTTTCCGCGAGGAAGGATTCGAAATTGGCGATACAGAAAGTCCTATAATACCTCTATACGTAAGAGATGTTGATAAAACTTTCCTTGTCACAAAACTTGCTTTTGATGCCGGTGTATTTATTAATCCTGTAATACCGCCTGCATGTGCACCGCAAGATACATTGGTAAGATTTGCATTAATGGCAACTCATACTAAAGAACAAGTTGAAAGAGGTGTTCAAGCACTGAAAAAAATCTTTGTAGAACAAAATATTATAAAATAAATGCTACAAAATTTGCGTATTACAAAAAAAAGTACTACCTTTGCAATCGCAAATTTGAAAGATTTGGTTGCGGGGTGTAGCGCAGTCCGGTAGCGCGCCTGGTTTGGGACCAGGTGGTCGCAGGTTCGAATCCTGTCGCCCCGACAACAGAAAAAGCTGTTTCTATGATGGAAACAGCTTTTTTATTTTATCAAGGGTTTGTGGCTTTTTAAAGGAGTGTTTAAGGGGGGCAGTAGAAATTTAATGGGCTCACCCGATAAATAGTGGGGAAAGAAAGAAAAAAATCTTATCTTTGCATAATGGAAAATTCAATGTTAGAGTCTTTGGTAAGCTTCATGCTGCCATCCAATATATTATCTCGTTTTACAGTAGTAAAAGTAGAAAGTAATGCAGAAACGCTATTCATCCATTTGGACGAAATCGCTTCCGCAGAGTATGTCAATGATCCGAATATAGAATCCAAAGGATTTCTTGCCCCTGTTACCGTCCGTGACTTTCCGATCCGTGACAAGGCTGTAGACCTGATTGTGAGACGTCGCAGGTGGAAAGACCTCCGTACGGGCAAATGCTTTACGGCTCCCTATGATGATGTCAAGGAAGAAGGAACCCGCTACTCGAAGGAGTTTGCGGCTTTTTTAAAAGATGTGTATGGAGAGGAGTCCTACGACCTCCCGTTCGCTTGACCAATTTTACCACATAAACGGCGATACGTTTGAAAAGCAATAGAAGGAGATATTGAGCGGCTATCGTGAATGGCCGGAACTATTCTACGCATAGGAATGGCTTGTCTTCCCTGAAAACATGCGTGAAAGCCTATGTATTGAAGAGACTGTTCCAAGCAACGATGAATTGTATACAATTGTCACCAACCATACATCACGCGGAGGCAAAGGGACTATCATAGCCATCATAAAGGCGTATGTCTGTCGGCACAGTTATAGAGGTAGTTATGCGTATTGACGAGAACAAGATACTTATGATAGGTATGTCAAATTCCATGCGGATCATAGCCAGATGCTGTTTTCCAAATGCCATACGGACTATTGGCCGCTTTCATATACAGAAACTTGCCTGTGACGCTTTTAGGAGATACGCATCGCCCTCAGATGGGATGCAATCCAGGCAGAGACGGATAACAGGGATAAAGCCAAATGCATAGAAAAGACATACACTCACATCGTACTGACAAACGGGACACACCAAAGCAACTGCTTGCACGCAGCAGAAACCTGTTTTTTAAGCCGGCAGGATAAATTGCCAGAAAGTCAGAGACAAAGAGCAAAGGTGCTCTTTGAAATATACCCGGATTTAAAAGAAGCGTATTCGCTAACACATTCACTTAGTATGATATTCTCCAGGAACGCCATTAAGGATGCTGCTAGGCTGTAGCTTACGCGCTGGTATGAATAAGTGAACAATTCCGGATTCAAGAGCTTTATTGTAATAGCTGCCAACCTATATGAGCATGATAACGAGGTGCAGAATTTCTTCGTGAAAAGCCACAAATACCTTCGCTGAATCATTCAATGCTAAAATCAAGGCATTCAGGACTGCTTCTCAGAGGAGTAAAGGATATTAAATTCTTCCTTTTCAGACTTACAAAAGTATACACATAACTCCCCTTAGTTTATCGGGTGAACAGATTCTATAACAATAAAATAATAAAAAGAGGCTAACACGGTTGTGTTAGCCTCTTTTATATTAAGGCGGAAGCACAATTATGAATTAACTGAACCACCAACAATATCAAGCAATTCATTAGTAATAGCTTGCTGACGACTCTTATTATATTGCAAACTCAAATCACGCAGAAGTTCATCCGCATTATCGGTAGCTGTTTGCATTGCAACCATACGGGCTGCATGTTCACTAGCGTTACTATCAAGCAAAGCTGTATAAATCATTAAATGAGATAACCTAGGGATAAGTGAACATAACACTGATTCCATATCAGGCTCAACAATAAAATTATCATTAAGCGGCTTTGCAGCTTCCTTCTCATTTGATGAAGTCTTACCTTTTTTACGTAAATATTCTTGTGCCTCTAATGTTGCTATATTAGATGTTAAATCTCTCTCATCATCAAAATCCAATTCATCTTGTATATTAATTGGCAAGAATGTTTTTTGAGTCAAGATTTGTGAGCCTGCACTTTTAAAATGATGATAAATCATTTCAATATGATCGTACTCACCATCCAAAAATTTCTGCGAGAGTATATCCGCAAGCTCGATGCACTTATGTAAATCTGGCTTATCCGCAATTTCTGAAAAATCTCCACCACAGTTAAAGCCAAGTTTTGTCACTTTCTCAGCAATCTTTCGTCCTATAGGATAAATCACAATATTATCCAAACCTACTAAACGCTGATATTTATCAACAGTCTGTTGCATGGCTTTAATAACATTTGCATTAAAACCACCACATAAGCTACTGTTAGATGAATATACTACAAGAGCAACTTTTTTTATCGGACGTACTGTATTATAAACTGTTGTCGCATCAACTTCAGAGGCCAAAAATGCTTTAAGAATATGCTCCAACATAGACTCATACGGAAGCATGTTCCCTATCATGATTTGAGCATGATGCAATTTTGACGACGCAACCATCTTCATAGCACTCGTTATTTTACGAGTGCTATTAACAGATGATATACGATTCTTTATTTCCTTAAGTGACGGCATAAATCAACTATTTTTTATATTGACCTGCAATATCTGCCATAACAGACTCTATGGTTGTAGTTATCTGATCATCTATCTTTCCTTTTGATAATGCATCTAAAATATCTTCATGAGAAGAACGCATTTTATCCAAGAAAGAATCCTGACACTCACGAACATTTTCTACCGGAACATCGTGCATAAGACCATGAGTTCCGCAATAAAGAATGGCAACTTGCTCACCTACTGGCATAGGGCTATACTGCGGCTGTATCAAAAGTTGATTATTCTTACGACCTCTATCAAGTGTCATTGCAGTTACAGCATCCATATCACTTGAGAATTTAGAGAACGACTCCAATTCTCTATACTGAGCCTGGTCTATCTTTAACGTTCCCGCAACCTTCTTCATACTCTTAATCTGAGCAGAACCACCTACACGGCTAACAGAAATACCAACATTAATCGCTGGTCTAAATCCTTGGTTAAACAAATCTGTTTCAAGATAAATCTGACCATCAGTGATAGAAATAACATTAGTAGGAATGTATGCAGAAACGTCACCAGCCTGAGTTTCAATTATTGGCAAAGCCGTTAACGAACCACCACCTTTGACATGTCCCTTCATGCACTCAGGTAAATCATTCATATTCTCTGCAACCTCTTGCTGATCATTAATTCGTGCAGCACGTTCCAACAGACGACTATGCAAATAGAACACATCTCCAGGATAAGCTTCACGACCAGAAGGGCGACGTAAGATAAGTGAAACTTCACGGTAAGCAACAGCTTGTTTAGACAAATCATCATAAACGACCAATGCAGAATATCCACGATCTCTAAAATATTCACCAATAGCAGCACCTGCGAAAGGAGCATAATACTGCATAGCCGCAGGATCAGCAGCTGTAGCTGCCACTACTATAGTATACGGCATAGCACCATGTTCCTTTAAGGTAGAAACTAATGCTGCAACAGTTGATGCCTTCTGACCTATAGCAACATATATACAATAGACGGGCTTACCTGCATCATAAAAACTTTTTTGGTTTATGATTGTATCAACAGCAATAGCTGTTTTTCCAGTCTGGCGGTCACCAATAATAAGCTCACGCTGACCTCTACCAATAGGTATCATAGAATCAACCGCCTTTAGTCCGGTCTGTAGAGGCTCCTTAACAGGCTGACGATAAATCACACCTGGAGCCTTACGATCCAACGGCATTTCAAAAGAATCAGTCAAATCAATATCACCTTTACCATCTATAGCCTGACCCAAAGGATTTATGACTCTTCCTAACATATTGTCATTAACCTTTATACTGGCAATTCGCTTTGTACGCTTAACTAACATTCCCTCCTTTATTTCTGATGTAGGGCCTAGTAGCACACAACCAACATTGTCCTCCTCAAGGTTCATGACAATAGCCATAGTTCCATTTTCAAATTCAAGAAGTTCATTTGCTTCAGCATTACGTAAGCCATAGATTCGTGCAACACCATCGCTTACTTGAAGGACAGAACCTACTTCATCAAACTTTGCGCTATCATTAATCCCTTTAAGTTGTTCCAAAAGAACTTGAGATACTTCGCTTGGTTTAATTTTATCTGACATATTACAATTAATTTTATTACTTAAGCTGTGACAAAATAGAATTTAATTGTGACTTTACACTAACATCCATTCTATAAGTATCATATTCAATAATGAAACCTCCAAGAATTTCAGGTTTAATCTCAGTCTCAAATTCTACAATTCCATTTGTCTTACTTTCCACCAACTGCTTAAGCCGTTGCTCCGTAGAAGGAGAAACGGCTGTTGCAGTTAAAAGTTTTGCTCGGATTAAATTCTTGTTTTTCCTATATAATGTAATATATGAATTTGCAATGAACTGCATCATGTTCTCACGTTCCTCTTTTAAGACCAAATCAATAAAGACGTCAGTCAACTTACAAGGATCTCCACCTAAAGCAATTATAAATAATTCTTTTTTGCGCTTTTTAGAGAACATGGGATTATCTATCGTAAACCTAAAATCAGGAACTTTAATATAACTTTGGGATAAAGTCTGCATCTCACTGTAAACTCTATCTTCAAGTTTTGCCTCCAAGCTTGCCTTAAGCAAGGCCCGAGCATATCTTACCGATATTAATCCTAAATCCATATTAACTATTTTTTATTAGACAAAGAAATTTCATCCAGCATACGTTCAATCAAATCCATCTGTGTCTTTTCATCACCGAGCTTCTCTCGCAAAATTTTCTCAGCAATTCCAACACTTAACGTTGCAACTTGTTTGCGTATATCGCTAACGGCAGCTTGTTTTTGATTCTCAATTTCAACCTTAGCTTCAGTAAGCAATCGGTTACTTTCTTCATGAGCTTTGTCTTGTGCCTTTTCAACGATAGCATCACGTGTTGCGGCAGCCTCCTTTAAAATTACGGCCTGACGCTCGCGTGCTTCCTGCAAAAGTGCATCGCTTTCAACTTTGATATTAGCCAATTTTTCGTTTGCCTCATGTGCTTTTTGAAGACTGCTGTCAATATAATCTTTACGATCATTGACCATCTTGACAATTACTTTAAAGCCAAACTTTCCAACAATGCCAAGAACAATCAGAAACACAATCGTCATCCAAAATAACAAGCCAAAATCAGGTGTTATTAATGACATAAGCTGTTAAGATTTCTATTTCTTTAATCTAAAATTTACACAAAAAGTGCTAACAATGCAATAATAACAGCAAAGAATGCCACACCTTCAACAAGAGCGGCAGCGATAATCATTGAAGAACGCAAATCGCCTATTTTTTCCGGCTGTCTTGCCATTGCATCCATTGCTTGACCACCAATTTTTCCAATACCAATACCTGCACCAATTGCAGCTATACCGCCACCAATTGCGGCACCTAACTTTGCTACAGCATCTGCTGCTAATAATAATGAAATCATAATCGTAATTTTTTAAAGTTATTTATTTCTATTGTTTTCTAAAATATTTTATTCTGCAGTATGTTCTTTTACATGCGACAAAGAGATAAATACAGCGCTCAGCATTGTAAACACTAGAGCTTGTATAAAGCAAACAAGTAACTCAAGCAACATCATAAAGACACTCATGAGTACACTCACAATAGTCATTGATGTACCTGCAACAGCATTAATTCCAAACATAATAAAAATTATGCAAGATAAAGACAGCGCTATAGCATGCCCAGCCATCATGTTTGCAAACAATCGAATCATAAGAGCCAAAGGTTTAGTAAAGATACTAAAGAACTCTATGAACGGCATAAGAGGAATAGGAACCTTTAACCACATAGGGACATCAGGCCAAAATATCTCTTTCCAATATGCTTTTGTTCCTGTGAAATTTGTTATCAAGAACGTACACAAAGCCAAGAAGAATGTTATGGTTATATTTCCCGTCAAATTTCCACCACCTGGGGGGAAAGGAACAACACCCATTATATTTGCTAAAAATATAAAGAAAAAGCATGTCAAAAGATATGGTGCATACTTATCAGTTTCCTTGCCCAATGTTGCTTTAATGACATCATCATATATATACATAATAAACATTGTCATCAAGCCAGTAAATCCTTTCGGGGCCGGATCTTCCGGACGATGTTTCTTACACCATCTTGCAGGAATCAATATACATAGAATAAGGAGAATTGCGTCGATGAAAAGCACTACAACTGTTTTTGTTATAGAAATATCAAACGGACGCACCTCACTGCCATCGATTCTTTCGCAAATTTTGTTCTCATTATCCTTACTACCCGAAATATATAATCCATAAGGTCCAGGACGATTTCCTGCAGCATCTTTTTCTTCTGAGAACTCGGCACTGCTAAACACATGCCAACCAGAAGAACTCTTCACAATAACAGGAAGATTAATTACCACTGGATGACCATTAATATCTGTAATGTGCCATTCGTATGCATCTTTAATATGTCCCCACAACACGCTCTGCAAATCAATTCCCTTTTTCTCATCTGCATGTTCTGTTGCATGAATAGGAACAATAGCGAAAAATAGCACAAATAAGCAAAGTATTTGTCTGATATATCTCATCTGTCAATCTTTAAGAGTATAATACTTTTCTACACGAGCAAAGAATATGCTGTCAAAAACAAGCATAACAATATAATATGCCATAAAAAGCAATGCAAAATCACGTATGGAGTTTTTATCACGACATATTATACAATAAACTGTTACCACCAAAGCGGCAGAAATAAGCCGTAAAGCTGAAGCAGCCAAGTAAAACCGAGTCATAATATTAGGAGAAGATTTTGCTATCTTTCTCCAAAAACTCACATAGACAGAATTTATAAGAATAGTATATAATGCGCTAATTGCCAATGCATTGATAAAAGAAATACTCAATAAATTTATACTTATCGCAGCACTACATATTAACGTAAGTGCCGCAATAAGCCATAAACTATATTTATAATATCTTTTACTTGTTATGTCTATTTTTTTATTCAAATCCATAACTTAAGCTATCTCAACACAAAGGCTGACAACATTTTTTTGAACCTCAACAAAGCCACCTGTAATTTGAATTTGGTTTCGTACATCATTAACGGCATATTCAACACAACCATTACGAAGTGATGATATTATAGGAGCATGATCCTTCAATATCTCAAAAGCGCCCTTTGTTCCAGGCACCAATACACTATCAACAGTTCCTTCAAATTCGATTTTTTCAGGTGACACAATTTTCAGTTTTAAACTCATGCTCGTCAGATTTATTAATTACCTTTAGCAATATCAAGGAGTTTCTTTCCTTTAGCAATAGCATCATCAATAGTTCCTACATTCAAAAATGCCTGTTCAGGAAGGTCATCGACCTCACCGTCCAAAATAGCATTGAAACCTTTAATTGTCTCCTCAATAGGAACCATCACACCAGGTAAGCCAGTGAACTGCTCAGCAACAGTAAATGGCTGAGACAAGAAACGTTGAACACGACGAGCTCTGTTTACAGTCAATTTATCCTCATCAGAAAGTTCGTCCATACCAAGAATTGCAATAATATCTTGTAACTCTTTGTAGTGCTGCAATATCTCCTTTACTCTTTGTGCACATTCGTAATGTTCTTTACCAACGATTAATGGATCAAGGATTCGAGATGTACTTCCTAATGGGTCAACAGCAGGATAAATACCTAGCTCTGCTATTTTTCTACTAAGCTCTGTTGTTGCATCAAGATGTGTAAATGTTGTTGCAGGAGCAGGGTCTGTCAAGTCATCAGCAGGAACATATACAGCCTGCACAGATGTAATACTACCATTTTTTGTAGAAGTAATTCGTTCCTGCATTGTACCCATTTCACTAGCCAATGTTGGTTGATAACCCACAGCTGAAGGCATACGTCCAAGAAGAGCAGAAACTTCAGAGCCCGCCTGTGTGAACCTAAAGATATTATCAATAAAGAACATAATATCAGCAGCCTCACCATTTTTTCCTCCATGATCACGGAACTCTTCTGCTACAGTCAGACCAGATAAAGCAACAGAAGCACGTGCACCAGGCGGTTCATTCATCTGACCATAAACCAATGTAGCTTGAGATTTTTTCAATTCCTCTGGATCGACTAAAGACAAATCCCATTTGCCTTCTTCCATTGCCTTTTTAAACTTCTCTCCATATCGAATTACGCCAGACTCAAGCATATCACGAATAAGATCGTTTCCTTCACGTGTACGCTCACCAACACCAGCAAACACCGAATAACCGTTATGGCCCTTAGCAATATTATTTATAAGTTCCATAATCAATACGGTTTTACCAACTCCGGCGCCTCCAAATAGACCGATTTTACCACCTTTCATATAAGGTTCAAGCAAATCAATCACTTTAATGCCTGTAGCAAGCATTTCTTTATGCGTTGACAATTCGTCAAAAGAAGGAGCCTCACGATGTATAGGATATGCACCTTTCATATCCAAAGTTTTCATACCATCTATTGGCTGGCCAATAACGTTCATCATTCGTCCTTTAATCTGTTCACCAGCAGGCATCAGAATTGGATGACCGGTTGATACTACTTCGAGGCCTCTCTTTAGGCCATCAGTATTGTCCATAGCAACACATCTCACAGTATCCTCTCCAATATGCTGCTGCACTTCAATGACAAGTTCACGCCCATCTCCACGTGAAATTGTCAACGCATCATGAATTTTAGGCAACACCTTTTCCGGATCCTGGCCATTTGTGTCAAAGAAGACATCAATCACCGGGCCAACGATCTGAGAAATATGTCCTTTAATTTGTTCCATATAAGTTTATTTAATATTTTACTTTTCAAGTATTTCTGAACGCAAAATTAATCAATAGTTTTATAACTTACAAAGAAAAGAACCAAAACTTTTTTTGTTATAAGTTAAATTGACTTAGTTAAATGGAATTTTTAATTCACCTACATTTTATAACTAGAATCATTATATGCTCAACTCGTCCAAAACAGTTATTAATTTTTTATCAAATGGCTTATCTGACCTTATTGCTTCACTTAACGGGACATACACAACTTCATTGTTACGTACTCCAACCATCACATTACGCTGTCCCTGCAGTATAGCATCTATAGCTCCGACACCTGTTCTACTTGCAAGTATTCGATCGTGTGCAGACGGACGTCCACCACGCTGAAGATGACCGAGAATTGAAACCCTTACGTCATAATCAGGAAACTCATTTCGAACACGATCTGCGTAATACAAAGCTCCACATTTAGGGCTTTCAGAAACTATCACGATACAACTTTTCTTACTTTTTCTAATTCCACGTTCCATAAAGCGTGCCAACTGGTCAACATCAGTAGAGTCTTCCGGTATTATTGCTGCTTCAGCACCAGAAGCGATAGCACTATTTTGAGCTAGGAATCCCGCATCACGTCCCATAACCTCTATAAAGAATATACGTTCATGACTCTGGGCGGTATCACGAATTCGGTCTACACATTCAACGATGGTATTCAATGTAGTGTCATAACCAATTGTAGAATCTGTTCCGTACAAATCATTATCAATAGTGCCAGGAAGTCCTATACAACACACATCATATTCCTGTGCAAACACCATTGCACCAGAGAGGGATCCATTTCCACCAATTACGACCAAAGCATCTATTTCATTTTTCACCAAATTATCATAAGCAATCTTACGACCCTCCGGTGTTCTAAACTCATCACAACGTGCCGTTTTCAAGATTGTTCCACCTGACATTATTATTCCGCTCACATTTTCCGTAGTAAAATCTACTACCTCATTATGAATAAGTCCATCATAGCCACGATATATGCCTTTGATTTTAAATCCCTTGCATATTCCGGCACGCGTCACTGCACGAATTGCAGCATTCATGCCAGGAGCATCTCCACCTGATGTCAAAACACCTATTGTTTTTATTTTAGCCATATATATATTATTTTATGAATTAACTTAAAAGCCACATTATAAATAGACCTATTAGCCAACCAATCATTGCGACAAAACCGACCTTTTTTAAATACCAACCGACATGGATGTGTTCCATCTTCATCAAAGCTAGTCCACTAACAGAGCCTATTAAAAGGATATTTCCCCCCATTGCTGACGAATAAGCTATTATCTTCCAAAAGATTCCATTTTGCACAAATGAAGATAAATAGCCCGAATCAGACAATGAAATAAGATGTGTGCCATCAATCACAGGGTAAAGAGAGACGACACTCATGCAGGTCGCAAAAGTATCCAAGAAGCAACTAATTCCACCTGTGATTATTCCTATAATCCAGACATTATGTATAGCTGTATCAATAAATCGCGTTAAGTGTGAAAAAATACCTGTTTCATATATTGCACCTACAGCCAACATTATTCCCATTACAAAAAGCATCAGCTGAATAACCCCATATTGTAGCACACGAGGTATTGGCCTCTGAATCATCTGATCTGCATTCATTAGCTTATGATTGAATATTTCATTTACAATCCATAAAACAGACAACACACACAAGGCACCTAAGAATGGGCTCAACTTTGTTATATTATGAAATGTAGGAATAAACCACAAGCCACCAATACCAACAATAAGCATCAGAAGGCGCTGCCATCTATTAAGATTTGTATCATCACCTCTATAAGGAATGGTAATGTATTGCAGATCTATATGTTCAGGCAAACTTCTTCCTAACCAATAAACAGGTAGCCAACAGCCAATTAGGCAAGGTAAGGCTAATGACGCGGAAAAATTTGTAGCTGTAACAATACCATTGTTCCATAATACAAGTCCATTAGGATCTCCAATTACAGTCAATGCTCCACCGCAGTTTGCAGCTAAAACTATAGCACTCCCATATATCATTCTTTGTCTACGGTTCGGCAATAATTTATGCATAATAACAAGCATCATCGTTGTAGTGGTGAGATTATCAAGATTAGCCGAAATAACAAAGGTAATGATTGTTATCATCCAAAGCAATTTACGACTATTGCGAGTTCTTAATAACTCAGACAAAAAGTCGAAGCATCCATTATTATTTAAGATTTCTACAATAGTCATTGTTGCAAAAAGGAATAGTACCACCTCTGCGCCCTTGCCTACATATTTCAAGAAAATATTTTGAGCAATATATTGTTTAACATTTGTACTTGAGGCAGCCGCACCGGAGAGGAAATCATAATAACCTTGTTGATGCTGGCTCATCACAAAGTCAGTTCCATAGCATATATACAAAACCCATCCCAAAGTGCCGACAAACATAGCGATTGCTGCACGGTTTACGTTTGTTACGTAACCTGTAGCAATCAGCACATAACCTATTAACAATATTGCGACTAATACAAATGCCATACGAACAACATAATTCAGCTACAAATTTACTAAATTATATCCAATAGCAAAAATTAGAGGATGAAAAATGTTTGTGTTTAACGAGATTTTAACCTAAAATATATGCCAAAACAAAGACAAAACTATAACATGGATATGCTATTTCAATTATAAAATCCCTGTGCTAAAATCAATTTTACATTTTAAACACAGGGATTATTAATTTAAATTATACTACTCTTCAGGGACAGCATACCTATCTCCTGTCCTTTTTACTATTTCGCGAGCAACATTTTCAGGAAATCCCGGTCTTTCAACTGTTGCTCCAAGGCCTGTATCTGTTCTAGAAAATTTACCTGCTTTTTCCGGCTTGATGGCAATATCATTATATTTTACAATTAAATATGTTGCCAATTGCTTCCATCTATCAAGCATTTGTTGCGCTTTTTCCATACTATATTCTGTCAAATAATCAACAGCATTTTCAGGTGATTCTTTATACAAACTAATAGCCTTTTCTTCAACTTTCGATTGTTCAGCAAAATAGCTTGTCTCCAATGAATCACGTACAGATTTCAAAGATCCAAACATCAAAGAGTAACGAGGATAAACCATATTGCTAACCCAATTACATACCCAAAAAGCATTTTTATCACTAAACGTAACAGCATCAGCTCCATGTGTATTATAACATTCAGGCTGCTTTGTGTTTCCACAATATATAGGAGTATAAGCAATCATATTTCCATCATCATTTCCAAACCACAACACACCGCCAATTTGTCTTGGCAGCCAAGAACGGAGTTGAGCAACATACGAAAATGCTGTTTGTTGTGTTGATGTCGGACGTTCATTAAAATAATCTTTACCATCAACCTTATATGTTAATGGAGTCGGACGATATGGCATATTCCATACACCTTGGCCAGGATCATTGTCCAAAGCAAATGGTGTTCCCTCATAATGGTCTCGCATACAAGCCTGAACGTCTTGTACGCTTACCTTTCTATTTGGCTTAATCCACAATGGCATCGGCTCCGCATTTTTAACTTTACCTTCCGCATACGGCAAATAACGGTTCATATCTGACGAAAAATGATTAAAAAAGCTCCAAACTCGCGCCTCACAGAAGCGACGCCCAGAAAAGTCTGGATATGCATAAGTTTCACAAAAGCTAAAATCTTCATTTTTACCATTAAACCATCCCATATCTCTTGCAAAGCTTATACAATCTTTGGAATACATGACATTTTTCTTATCCTTTTGATTAAATGTACGTATGCGACTTTGGTTTGCATGAGCACATATTGCATCATCAGGAATCCTAACAGCGACCCATACCGCACCTTTACGTCCAGGTCCCTTACCTATCATCTCCATTATCCAGGCTTCTTCAGGATCACATATCGTAAACGTCTCACCCTCTGAACAATACCCATATTTATCTGTAAGAGTTGTCATTACCTTTATTGCTTCACGAGCCGTTTTTGAACGCTGCAAAGCTATATATATTAAAGACCCATAATCTAAGATACCAGTAGTATCAACAAGTTCCGACCTACCTCCAAAAGTAGTCTCACCTATAGAAACCTGATACTCATTAATATTACCTATAACATTATATGTCTCTTCTGCTTCAGGTATCTGGCCATGATAAACATTGGTGTCCCAATCATATATTTTACGCATTGTACCTTTTTCATGTCTACCTGCCGGATAATGACACAACCCAATAAACAGTCCATAATCATCAGCGTTATACGAACAAATAACAGACCCGTCAGCACTTGCTTTTTTTCCTACTATAAAATTTGTACACGCCCATGAGATGGCATATACAGCAAGCATAAAAGACATCAATACTATTCTTTTCATAACTCTACTTTATTATTTGATTAATAATTGAAATGTGCGGTTAAGATTTTTTTATTATCAAGATTGTCAACTGCGATCAATTTAATATCATGCAAATTACCTGTTTTAGCAACAGGGGAAGCACCTAAATCACAAATATAGATATGAGCCTTTTCTTGATATTCAAAAAGTACGAATTTTCCATCAACGTAGCCTTTAATAGATTTCAGCCCACTACCTAAATCTGAAGCTGAAACACGAATAAATCTGCCTGAACTATTAGCCATAGTCAATACGGGAGGGACATCATCATAAGCTATTTCATATTTTGCTCCTAACTCACGAACGCGTGCAGTAACCCATCCATCATGGAATTCTCCGCCCATATATCTATCAATACCAAAATGGCTTATGATATATAACTTATTATTATCTTTAACCGGCTTATTAAGTTTAATGCTTAAGTTTACCCAACTAAAAAGAGGATAGGATTTACCATAAAAGCTCCATTCATCAGAATAATTTCCTGGCTGAAACTTTACAGTAGGACGCAATTCCACATCATCCGGAAGTACTCCCTTGGGAAGGAACAGACTTACTCCTGGGCGTTGAAAAGAATTAACTCTATCATACTTCACTAGATTCATGAAATCGGGAATTTTCTTTTGCGGAATAATTTGTTTTACTCCACGCACGACAAAAGAATAATCGCGTGAATTACCAAATACATCTGTGATAGTGTACACTACTTTATAATCACGTTCCTTATCAAAAGTAACAACACCATAATTACTCTCAGCATAAAGTATTGGCAAATGGTTTCCTGGCTCTATAAATGATTTCATATACCAAACATTTGTACGACAATAATGTTCATAATCACCCCAGGAATTAACCATTCTGTTACAAAAATCAGGTATACTATCCACATCACTCTCAAATACAATCTTCCCATCAACAGTCAGCCTTGTATTACGTATACCCAAGATGCCAAAACTACCTTCCATATAATCATTTGCCCATATTCCAAATCCTACATTACCCCATGCAGTAAACTTTCTAGATAAAGAAGTTGAGGAAAAGCCATACGACTGTTTGTTACATGAACCACAAAACACCCCTTCACCTTCTACTGGATATGCCATAAACGAATGAGCTATTGGCTGAGTAGTATCTTTAACAAAATCTTTTAAATACTGTAAAGGATCAAGATAACTCCAAGTTTTCGTATCATGAAACTCAAGGTGTAAATGAGGGGCCCTGCTCGCTCCTGTATTTCCGCTAACAGCTATCAATTGTCCCTTTGATACAGGGAAATCCGTAGGTTTAAACTTAACATCAGCAAAACATGTTTGATTTTGATATTGCCATTTATGTACAATCGCAGCTAATTGAGGCACAAACTTTTTCAAATGACAATACACACTCGTTTTTCCTCCAGGATGGTTTACATATATAGCATTACCAAAGCCACCAAGTCCAACCGTGATTCTGCTTACATATCCATCGGCAACAGAAAATACAGGTTTCCCCTCAACCTGTCCAGTTCTGACATCAATACCTCCGTGAAAATGATTTGGACGAGGTTCGCCAAAATTACCGGCAAGTGAAATTGGATAATTCACAGGTGAGCCAAATGCTAACGCCGCAGAAAGGAATAATGACGAAAATAAACTCAACATTTTCTATTCGGATATTTAGTAAAATATTAAAAATGTATTTACATTCTGACAAGACATAAACTTCATAAAAGATTCGTTTATATCCAGTCAGCATGTAAATACTAAAAAGCGATAAGCCTTAACAAGCCTTAAAGCTCATGTCAAGACATTTAACAGAATGTGTAAGGGCACCGACAGAAACAAAATCGACGCCACATTCTGCATAACTTCTAATAGTATCAAAAGTTATACCTCCACTTGATTCGGTTTCATATTTTCCTGCAATCATTTCAACTGCTTTCTTTGTATTTTCAACAGAGAAATTGTCTAGCATTATTCTATCGACTCCTCCGCAATCTAAAACTTGTTGAAGTTCATCAAAATTACGTACTTCTATTTCAATCTTCAAATCAAGTGACTTTTCTTTTAGATAAGCATGACATCTATCTATTGCATTCTTGATTCCGCCGGCAAAATCAACATGATTATCTTTAAGCAGAATCATATCAAATAAGCCTATACGATGGTTCACACCACCGCCAATTTTTACAGCCTGTTTCTCCAACATGCGCATACCAGGTGTGGTCTTTCTTGTATCAAGAACATGCGTTTTGGTTCCTTTCAATAACTCTACATATTTATTTGTAGTTGTCGCTATACCACTCATTCGCTGCATGATATTCAACATCAATCGTTCTGTCTGCAACAATGATCGAACTTTACCAGATACAATCATTGCAATATCACCTTTTTTAACACGAGAACCATCATTAATAAGTACCTCAACTTTCAGAGTTGGATCAAATCTCGCAAAAACCCTTTTAGCGACTTCTACCCCAGCAAGAATACCATCCTCCTTTATCAACAAATGAGATTTACCGATAGCACTTTCCGGAATACAACACAATGTAGTATGATCACCATCACCGATATCTTCGGCAAAAGACAAATCTATTAGTCTGTCTTCTAATTCGTCAACTGAATACATATATTAAGTTATTTAAAATTCTATAGATAAATACCAATTCCTATACGCAGACCAATCTTTGAATAATCAGAATGATTTTTAAACGACTGATCATAATATACTGCCGGTTCAATAGTTACCGTTCTGTTTAAGAAAAATGCATAACCGACTTCTAAACCAGGCATCAAATCATTGTAATTATGATTAGCATGTATCAACTTTGCATTCACGCCAAGATACAAACCATTTTGCACAATATAATAACGTCCGCCAATACCAACTGAATACGTATCAGCAATATCATCATTACCGCTATGCTGAATTCCAGCCTGAGCCGTTATCATCCAATCATCATACAGAAGATAACCAGCTTTGACATCAAGACCTAAATTAAATTTTTCAGATCCGCTGTAATTAACATCAAGTCCGCTGAGTGAAGCACCAACATAATACTTGCCTTGTTCAAACTGAGCGTATCCAGAAAGTGTCAAAGCCATAAAAGCCAGTAACATTATAATTTTTTTCATATTAATATTATTTTTCTCATTTACTATTACATATACATAAATCACATTCAAAAAATAGACAGAAACAAAACATATATGAAACCTGAATATATACTATCCATATATCATATATGAAAAATATTCCTATTATTTTTTATTTTTCCAATCATATGCAAAAGTACATATTTAATTTGAAAAACACAAAAAAATAATATAACTTTGCATTATTATATACTTACACATTATCAGATGAAAATTTCAACAAAAAATTCCATTAATACTGCAATCATATTGTTTTTTCTTTTTATTAAGGCTACATACACATGTCTAGCTCAAAGCAATATTTTTAAGGAACATCCTAAATATGAAGTAAGAGCTGTATGGCTTACAACAATTGGAGGACTTGACTGGCCTCATGTATATGCACAAACCCCAACATCTATATCTAGACAAAAAAAAGAATTGACAGATATTCTTGACAAACTGCAAAAGGCCAATATAAATACCATATTGTTACAAACAAGAATACGGGGTACAGTAATTTATCCGTCTGCCATCGAGCCGTGGGATGGCTGCTGTTCTGGATTTCCAGGCAAATCACCAGGATATGATCCTTTAGCTTTTGCCATAAAAGAATGTCATAATAGAGGTATGGAAGTGCATGCATGGATTGTCACTATACCTATAGGAAAGTGGAATGGCCTGGGATGTAAAACTTTGCGTAAAAAGTATCCCAAAATGATAACCAAAATTGGACAAGATGGATTTATCAATCCGTCAAGCCCTATTGCCGCACAATATCTGTCAAATATATGTAAAGAAATTACACAAAATTATGATATAGACGGCATACATCTTGACTATATCAGATATCCAGAAAAATGGAATTTGTCAATTCCACTAACTGAGGCTAGAAAAAATATAACTAACATAGTAAAAGAAATAAATCAAAGTGTAAAAAGCATAAAGCCTTGGGTGAAATTAAGTTGTGCTCCAATAGGTAAATTCGATGATTTAACAAGATATTCAAGTCGTGGTTGGAATGCATACAATAAAGGATGCCAAGATGCTCAAAGATGGTTAAGGGAAGGACTGATGGACCAAATTTATCCAATGATGTATTTTCGTGGCAATCAATTCTATCCGTTCGCAATGGATTGGAAAGAAAACAGCTATGGTAAGACCATCGTACCAGGACTCGGTATTTATTTTTTATCACCATCAGAAGGTAATTGGAATATCGACGAAATAAAGAGACAGATGCATGTATCTAGATTTAACGGTATGGGATATGCATTCTTCAGAAACAGATTCTTTTGTGACAACGTTAAAAATTTATACTTATTTACAAAAGATGAGTTCAACTTATACCCTGCCCTCACACCTCCCATGAAATGGGTAAATAACAAGAGACCGCAATCGCCACAAAATATATCAACACAAATAGTAGGTGAAGATGAGGTCATCACATGGAACAATGTGGATAATAACGAGGAAGGAGGTCTCATGTATAATGTCTATGCCAGTAAAAGTTTTCCAGTAGACATTGATGATGCAAGAAATCTATTAGCAACAAGAATCAAAAATAACCACATAACAATAAAGAAATATTCACAAAACAAATTCTACTATGCTATAACCAGTATCAACAGATATGGAAATGAGAGCATGCCATTACAACAGGCATCATTTAATAATTATACGGGAGAAGAGAAGTTTATACAAAACGACGGAAAAAAACTTATCTTACCAAATAAAGGGTCAGCCCTTGACTGTGAATATGTCATTATAAAAAGCCTTACAGGTAATATAATTGCCATACGTCCATATAAAGGAAAATACGCAGATATAAGCAAAATTAATAATGGATGCTACATTTTACTATCACTAAATAAGAAAAATGTTGCCCACAGACTAGGATTCTTTATAATAAAGAGATAAGAGCCTTACAATAGTATTATTAAAATAATACTTCAATACAACAAACGCCAGGCTCAGGTATATAAAATATTACGATTTTCGAAGCGTTAACGATAAGTTCTCTTTTGCTGACAATCAAAAAACATAAAAGATATCTTACCGACTTACATAACGCTAAATGATAAAATCGTACATACTACGCACAACAATGAATATACATAAATATAATATTATTTTTTCTTATGGCGCATTCTGTCTGCGGCTTTCTTGAAAATCTGACGATGAAAACGTTCTTCAGCCTTTATTATATCATAGACCTTGCATGCAGGAAGTACATTCATAAACTTCTCGTGATAGGTTCTTTGTATATTTTTTATCTCAATTTCATATTGATCACGTTTTAAAATATTCTGCTTACACTCAGCATCTGTCAAAGGCTTTATTCTTTTTAATGTTTTAATTTCGTCATGTATAGCCCGCTGTTTACGCAACATCTCGGAATATATTGGAAAGAATTTCGAAGCTTCAACAGGAGTAAGTCCTGCCTTTTTTGTTATATACTGCTCCAACTCAGCCTGAAAACGTTCCGGTGTTATATGTCTTTGCTTATTTTGAGCATTAATAACACATAATGCAAAAAAGAAAAGCAAAACAACTATAGTTCTCTTCATTTTTATAAAATCATTCATTTGTTACATAAGAATAAAAATCATCATTATCAAACATTGCACAATCAGAAATTTCATCTAACATATAATCCGAATATGACGATGATGAAATATTCTCAGAAATGTTGTCATTCTGATTAAAATCAGATTTATCCTTAATACCATTAAAATATATTGCTCCTGAAACCAATAAAACAGCAGCAAAACATGCAACCCATCTTAAAGGACGCATAAAAATGCTTCTTTTCAAAGGCTTCTGAGAAGCTTTAGCTTCAGGTATATTTTGCATTAAATTTTCCTCCAAAGAATCAAAATATCCCTCAGGAACCATGAATGGCATATTATTGCCAAATTTTTGTTTAAGCAATATTTCTTCTTTCATAATAATTCCTCTTTAATATTAAAGAGGATAAAATTCTCAAAAAGTTTAATTGGCTTTTCATAAAAATCATTCATGCAAATGAAAATAATCCGATATTTTTTTCACAGCAATGTGATATGAGGCCTTTAATGCACCTTCGGAAGTATTAAGTATTTCACTAATTTCACTATATTTCATATTATTAAAATACTTCAAATTAAAAACCGTTCTCTGAACGTCAGGCAAAGTTGCAACAGCTTCAAGCAGCATAGCATGCGCCTCATCACCATCAAAATATTCATCCGCCATTAGCGTTTTCGACACAGATTGAACTTCTGCAATATCAATAGTCGAGCCATTTTTATTTTTCCGCAAATAATCCAATGCTTCATTAATAGCAATACTACACAACCAAGTAAACAGTTTCGACTTATTTTGAAATGAATCAATATTATTCCAAGCTTTCAGAAAAGTATTTTGAAGGACATCATTGGCATCATCATGACAAAGCACAATATAACGTATTTTCCAATACAACCTTTCGCCATACAGCTTTACGATTGCATTGAAAGCATTCCTCTTTGTTGCTTCTGAACCCAGCATCTTGCATATTATGTCCTCATTAAGTGCCATATCATTCAAAAAACGGGGATAATTTTTCTATCAAGACATCATCATAACCATAAACGTCATCATACTCCGCCAATTTTCCGTCCGCATTATAGTATATGGTGTAATATGTAATATATAAAGGTATTTGAGGAGTTACCCTTAAAGTACTTATTAAACGTTTCCTATCAATGTTTCTTTTCTTCATCGAATCAACATCATTGATAAAATCAACTGACATTGAATACTTCAGCTTATCTTCCATGTCTTCGGATCTTTCACCTAGTAAGAACAAAGCCAACTCAAAAGGTTTCTCAACTCTAACACATCCATGACTCAAAGCCCTTTGTGATCGTTTAAAAAGCCATGGAGATGAAGTGTCATGTAAAAATACAGAGAAATTATTATCAAATCTGAATATTATACGCCCAAGAGCATTTTTTCTCCCTCCAGACTGCACTATATGTTGCTCATTAGACATTATTTTGTCATATGAAACCTGTTCCGGAGGCAATTTACCCTTTTCCTTATCCAAAACATACATCCCCATCCGATGCATGTAAGAAAAATTATACAAAAAAGACTTTGATATGCTCTTTGGTACTATCCATTGCGGATTTACATCCATACGTTTAATCCAACTTGCCAACAATGGTGTCTTATATTTCACTTCACCACAACATATATTCATGGTTTGTACATTACCATTATCAACTGCACGCAAGTCAAACGAGGGGATATTCACTATAACATATTTCCTATAAGCATCAGCATTAGAAATGCCACGCATACGCCAACGGCAGCGCTCAATATTACACAAAATCTTTAATCGTTGTGACGAAGAACTTGACTTGTGAAGCAACTGTAACATTGCATCCAACAATACACCATGCGGAACAACATCATCCAAAAATTCAGACACCCTATCACAGCAAGCAGCCTTTACAGCCTTTGAATAAAATTTAGAATCTGGCTTCAGTACATTTAAATCACATAACTGCTTGTATTTCATTGCTGTCGAATCGACTTCATTTTTTTCTAAATTATTATAAAGATAATCAGGATTAACAAATCCGAAATATTGACCTGCTGAATATCTGAAATATGCTTTAGTAAGATTATATTCCAAACGAGCCATAACATCATTGATGTCAGTATCAGGATAAGAAAATTTCAAATCACGTATACGATTAATATCATTTTCTATTTCAGATACACGAAAAGCCTTTTTTCTCAATCCATAATAATCTATACCCTTAAGTATACATAAAAATGTATCAGCACGTTCATACACACCAGAACGGTTAACCCATATTAAAGGATTATTATCCTTATAATATTTAATCACACGGCCATCCATAGGCAAGGCTACCCCATCATTGAATGCAAGTCTCAATATTTGACTTCTAATTTTATCTACATCCAAAGAATACTTTGCTACCTTTAAATCTGAATAGGCCTCTAAACTAAGATCCTTATTTATATTTTCCGTTTTCTCATGACAAGAGGAAACGATAACAATAAAAAATAAAAAAAATAACAGTTTCAACAAAACAGACAAAATACTATTTAACAGAAATCTTTCTTACAACCTTACCAACTTTAACGATGTAACACCCCTTAGGAAGGTTTAAATCATAATATCTGTCAGAGCTGTCAATTTTTATACTCATAATTTTCACCCCGGCAACATTATATATATAAAGCATCTGTCCATTAGCTCCTACGACACGTATAGAAGAAGAACTTATCGTAATAGAAACGTTCTGACTCTCCACATCAATTATCTCAATCGCCGTATCTGCATAGGCAATTGATGGAGTTGCAAAAGATAAAAGCAACACTACACACGGGATAAAAAGTAGATTCCTTATCATAAAAGTTTCTTTATTATGGCAAAGATAAACTATTTTTACGATATTACCAAATATTACAAACTATTTTTACAATTATACATCAAAAACGACCATTTCGTTAGCTAACGATGTATTAGGAAACACCGACTGTGCTTCTTTCAATATAACATCTTCATTTTCATAACGTGCCGAAAAATGTCCGACTACAAGTTTTTTTACACCAGCTTTAAGCGCAACAGTAGCAGCCTGCTTAGCAGTACTATGATAATACAAACTAGCACGGTTTTCATTCTCACTGCAATATGTTGCCTCATGATACAACATATCAGCGCCCTTAACCATCTTATATAAATCTGGAATATATTTTGTATCAGAACAATATGCATAAGACCTTGGCGGGTCAGACGGAGAGGTCAAATTTGAATTTGGTATAACTTCACCATCAGCTGTTATCCAGTCTGCACCATTTTTAATGTTATTGCGTTGACATTCAGGAATTTTATAAAAATCTATCATGTCACGTCTAATATGTGGCAAAGTGCTCTTCTCACGGAAAAGATAGCCACAGCATGCTATACGATGATTCAACGGAATAGAGGTAACAGTCAGACTTCTATCCTCGTATATGATATCATTTTTTTCGGTATCAACAGGATGAAATACCACCTTATATTCTAACCCACAACAAAAAACATCCAATTGTTGCTGCAAAATAGGGAAAAAGTCTTTGGGTGCATAAATATGCAATGGACTTATTCTGCCAAGCATACCAAAGGTTGAAATAAGGCCGATAAGTCCAAAACAATGATCACCATGCAAATGAGTTATAAAAACAGCAGAAAGCTTATTAAAATTTATACGAGAACGTCGCAGCTGAACTTGCGTACCTTCGCCGCAGTCTATCATGAACATTTTGTCACGTATTAGGACAATCTGCGAAGAAGCGTTATGCTTCAAAGTTGGCAAAGCACTGCCGCATCCAAGTATATAAACTTTAAATGGCTGCATTTCAATAATTTAACTCATTAAAAATCAACTTATTTTGTTTCTTTTGACATTCTCTTATATCCATATATGCCTTCAGCATTTTCAAGATATAAAGAATCCGCGCCTAAAGAAAAAATATCAAACGTATCAGCAGACAATATTAATCTGCCATTAAGAATTTTCCATTCTGTATAAGGTCTTGGCTCTTTAGCCCCACCTTCAACAATACCACCTTCACATATTTCAAAACTCTTGTCAAGGCTTGTCCATTTGCCTAAAAGAGATGTAAGATTTATCACTTTTTTTGCAAAAACGCCTTCATCACATTTTTGCCCGGCTATTACCGCCAATCGGTCGCCAACAAATAAGCCCCCCTGAACGTCCGAACAGGTATCAACTCCTTCTAACGTATACACCATAGTGTCACCCTTGTCGGTGATAAGTTCTAATGTGTGCATCGCCGTACCTTCTCCACACTTGCCATAAACCGTAGTATCAACTTCTGTACTGTCAGAAATATTGTCGGCAACTACAGTTGTTGCTTTTTTGTTGTCACATCCGACGGTAATCAGACAACATAGCAAGAATATCCAACATAGTTTATTCATGGTCTTATATAATTTAATTGTTTGTTTGCTCCTTTTTTTTGGCTTCATTCCATAATTCATCCATTTCTGCCAAACTCATCTCTGTCAAAGGTTTGCCGGCTTTTATTGAATGATCTTCAATATAATTAAAGCGCCGTATAAATTTCTGATTCGTATGTTCCAACGCCGTATCAGGATTTAAATGATAAAGACGTGCAGCATTAATAACGCTGAACAGGAAATCGCCCAATTCCTTTTCAGAAGCTTCGTTATCTTCCTTACGCAGTTCGGCCTCAAGTTCAGCAAGTTCCTCTCTGACCTTACCCCAAACATCTCCTTTATCCTGCCAGTCAAAGCCAACATTACGCGCCTTATCCTGAATACGATAAGCCTTGATAAGAGAAGGCAATGCCGCCGGTACACCAGAAAGCACGCGTTTGTTGCCGTCTTTTTCTCTTAACTTTATCTGCTCCCAGTTTTCAAGTACCTTATCTACAGTATCAGCCTTAACATTACCATAAACATGAGGATGTCTGAAAATAAGCTTATCAGCCTCAACATTACACACATCAGCAATGTCGAAATCTCCTGTTTCACTTCCAATTAGAGCATAAAAACATACATGCATAAAAACGTCACCAAGTTCTTTGCATATATTTTTTTTGTCGTCTTTCATCAAGGCATCACACAATTCATAAACCTCTTCTATCGTATTTGGTCTCAGGCTTTCATTTGTCTGCTTCTTATCCCAGGGACACTTTACACGCAATGTATCAAGCACATCCAGCAAACGTCCGAAAGCTGCGAGTTTTTCTTCTTTAGTATGCATAATTGTATATTTTAGTTATGCAAATGTAGATATTTTCCACGAATATTTTGTAAATTTGCAACGTTTTTTATTGAATTAGGCAAAATAAATAAAAATAAAATAAGAAATGGAACTTGCAAGTAAGTATGACCCAAAAGATGTCGAGTCAAAATGGTATCAATATTGGCTTGACAACAAACTTTTCAGTAGTAAGCCAGACGGAAGAGAGCCTTACACTATAGTAATACCTCCACCAAACGTAACAGGAGTGCTTCATATGGGGCACATGCTTAACAATACTATTCAGGATATCTTGGTAAGACGTGCCAGAATGGAAGGAAAAAATGCCTGCTGGGTACCAGGAACCGACCACGCCTCTATTGCAACAGAAGCAAAAGTTGTAAATAAACTGGCACAAGAAGGCATAAAGAAGACCGACTTGACACGCGACGAGTTTCTTAAACATGCATGGGACTGGACAAATGAGCACGGCGGCATAATTTTAAAGCAGCTGAGAAAACTTGGTGCAAGCTGTGATTGGGACAGAACAGCATTTACTATGGACGAGAAACGTTCAAAAGGAGTAATAAAAGTTTTCTGCGATTTATACAACAAAGGACTTATTTATCGTGGAGCGCGCATGGTCAATTGGGATCCTAAAGCACAGACTGCCCTAAGTGACGAAGAAGTCATATACAAAGATGAGCACAGCAAACTGTACTATCTTAGATACAAAGTTGTAGAAGAGCCTGAGAAATATGCCATTGTAGCAACAACACGCCCTGAAACAATCATGGGTGATACTGCAATGTGTATTAACCCTGACGACCCTAAGAACACATGGTTAAAAGGTAAACACGTTATCGTTCCTTTGGTTAACCGTCAGATTCCTGTCATCGAAGACAGCTACGTTGATATTGAATTCGGAACAGGATGTCTCAAAGTAACCCCTGCACATGATATAAACGACCATGCATTAGGTCTAAAACACAATCTCGAATCAATTGACATATTTAACGACAACGGTACAATATCTGAAGCTGCCGGCATGTATGTCGGCATGGACAGAATGGATGTAAGAATTCAGATTGAGAAAGACCTTAAAGAAGCCGGACTGCTTGAGAAGGTTGAAGACTACAACAATAAAGTAGGTTTCTCTGAAAGAACCAATGTGCCTATTGAGCCAAAACTCTCAACACAGTGGTTCCTGAAGATGCAACACTTTGCTGATATGGCTCTTCCACCGGTTATGAACGATGAAATTAAGTTCTATCCGGCAAAATATAAGAACATTTACCGTCACTGGATTGAAAACATAAAGGATTGGTGTATCAGTCGTCAACTTTGGTGGGGACATCGTATTCCTGCATATTACTTGCCTAATAACGGAGGATTCGTTGTTGCGGAAACTCCCGAAGAGGCTCTGGTAATGGCAAAAGAAAAGAGTGGAAACAATAATCTTACGATAAACGACCTTAAACAAGATGAAGACTGTCTTGATACATGGTTCTCATCTTGGCTGTGGCCAATATCTGTATTCAACGGCATCAATGATCCTGATAACGAAGAAATAAAATATTATTATCCGACTTCTGACTTGGTTACCGCTCCAGACATTATCTTCTTCTGGGTTGCACGTATGATTATGGCAGGATATGAATATAAAGGAACATTCCCGTTCAAACATGTATACTTCACAGGCATTGTACGTGACAAGCTTGGCAGAAAGATGAGTAAGAGTTTAGGCAATAGTCCTGACCCAATTGAACTTATCGAGAAGTTCGGAGCTGATGGTGTACGTATGGGAATGATGCTGTCTGCACCTGCCGGCAACGACATTCTATTTGATGAAAGCCTGTGTGAACAAGGAAGAAACTTCAATAATAAGATATGGAATGCATTCCGCCTGGTTAAAGGATGGGAAGTAGCAGACACAGAGCTGCCTGTATCAAACAAGATTGCCGTAAGATGGTTTGAGGCTAAACTCAAGATTACAAATGACGAGATAAACGATCTGTTTAAGAAATATCGTATTTCAGAAGCTCTTATGGCTGTTTATCGCCTCTTCTGGGATGAATTCTCAAGCTGGTATCTTGAAATGATCAAGCCAAACTATGGTTCACCTATCGACCGTGCGACTTACGACATGACATTGAAATTCTTCAATGATTTGTTGAAAATGCTGCATCCGTTCATGCCATTCATCACGGAAGAGTTATGGCAGCACATCTATGAACGTAAAGAAGGTGAAAGCATAATGCGTGACTGTCTGTCAATTCCGGCATCAACTAAAGAAGATGAGGAATTAGTAGCTGACATCGAAAATGTAAAACAAATAATCAGCAACATCAGAACAATAAGAAATCAGAAGAACATATCACCCAAGGAAGGACTTGAATTGTTGGCTATCAGCGAAAATAAATATGCCGAATACGACGATATTACTAAAAAGATGGCAAACCTGAAATCTATAAATGTCGCAGAAGGCAAATCATCTGATATGATACAGTTTATGGTCGGGACTGAAGAATATGCTGTTCCTGTCGGAAACCTTATTGATGTAGAAGCTGAAATCGAAAAGCAAGAAGCTCAGCTCAAGCACCTTGAAGGCTTCCTTGCAGGTGTAATGAAAAAGCTTTCAAACGAAAAGTTTGTGGCTAATGCACCTGAAGCTGTTGTGGCTCTTGAAAGAAAGAAGCAGCATGATTCTGAAGAAAAGATTGCATTATTAAAAGAATCACTTGCAAAGCTGAAGAATAAATAATATTAATTAAGCCAGAAACGCCAAACAGGTTTCTGGCTTTTTTATTACTTCATGCTTACTAAAAAATAAATCTATTTTGTAAAAAATTGTTCATTTTATACAAAGCATGAAATTAGGTCTAAATAATATAACTGCAAAAGGCCGCATATTGTAGTGTAAAATCTATGCTTTCACATCACAATATGCGGCCTTTTATATTCTAATATGCCGTATTTTAAAATGGTTAAAAACCGCCTATCAGCAAAATTGCCATAACATTCTGACAATCAGACTGATAAGACCATAGTCATTAACATATTATCAAAATAAGCAGAATGTTTTACTATTTAATGGCCAAACTTGCCGTACAAAATATTACGCCTTTCTTATATAATCAACAATCCATTCGCCAACTTCCTTTGTTCCGTAATGTTTTCCGCCTTCCACCTGAATTTCTGGAGTACGTACATTAGCATCAAGCGAAGCGTCAACAGCCTTTCGTATAAGTTGTCCTTCATCTTTAAGATCAAAATATTCGAAAAGCATAGCTACAGATAATATCTGAGCCAAAGGATTTGCAATGTTTTTACCGGCAGCCTGCGGCCATGAGCCATGTACCGGTTCAAAAACAGGCGTACTCTCTCCTGTTGAAGCAGATGGCAACAATCCCATACTTCCAGATATACAGCTGCCTTCATCGGTAAGGATATCCCCAAAAGTATTTTCCGTAACCATTACATCAAAGAAAGTCGGCTCAACCAACATACGCATAGATGCATTGTCTACAAACATATAATCAGTTGTTACATCAGGATATTCCTTTTCAATTTCCTTTGCAACTTGGCGCCAAAGCCTGCTTGAGGCTAACACATTTGCCTTGTCTACAACTGTTACATGATGTTTACGTTTAAGAGCAAACTGATATGCCACTCTTAAAATACGCTCAATTTCCGGACGTGTATAATAGTTTGTATCGTAAGCTTTTTCATTATCTTGATACTTTTCTCCAAAATACATTCCCCCGGTAAGTTCTCTTATGCAGATAAAATCGGCATCCTTTATTATTTCATCCTTCAACGGAGACTTATGCAACAGACACTTAAATGTCTGAACAGGACGAACGTTAGCAAAAAGACCAAGTTTCTTTCGCATAGCCAAAAGCCCTTGCTCCGGTCTTACTTTTGCCGTAGGATCATTGTCAAAACGCGGGTCGCCAACAGCTGCAAATAACACTGCGTCAGCCCATTTACATATATTGAACGTATCTTCAGGAAAAGGATCACCTACCAAATCTATTGCGTGTGCTCCACAAATAGCTTCCTTATATTCAATACTATGACCAAACTTTTCAGCAATTGCATCAATAACATTAACGCCCTGCTTTATAATTTCCGGTCCTATTCCATCACCGGGTAGAACTGCTATCTTAAGATTCATAATAACATGTTTTATAAATTATCTGTTATAACTCAACAATATTCAATGTCTTAGGATTTGCTTTTATCAAAGTTTATGCCATGCATGAGTAAAAGAAACATGGCAATGACTCTAAATATTCAAGGCTTTTCATAGACATAACAAAGATAATACTTAAATTTACAAATCCTTCATCTTTTACGATTTAATTTATACACAACACTTTAATTTGTTTCAACATTCCACTTATTATTTACCACATATACATTCACTCATTCAGATGTTCCCATCTTTCTATCTTATCTTTATTTCGTAAAAGATAATCAATATCATCAAGTCCATTCATTAAACATTGTTTTTTATAGCCGTTAATATCAAATATCTCTTTGTGGCCAGTTGCATTGTTTGTGATTGTCTGATTTGGCAAATCTACCGTAACTTCAGTCTTTGGATCAAGTTCTATGCTTTTAAACAATTCTGAAAGGAACTCCTCAGATACGACAACAGGAAGTACAAAATTATTTAATTCATTATTTTTATGTATATCGGCAAAGAAGCTGCTTACAACAACCCGAAAACCATATCCGGCAATAGCCCATGCAGCATGCTCACGACTAGAACCTGATCCAAAGTTCTTACCTGCTACAAGAATTTCTCCTCCATATTTAGGGTCATTTAAAACAAAATCCTTACGCAAAGAGCCGTCTTTGTTATATCGCCAGTCTCTAAACAGATTCTCACCAAATCCTTTTTTGTCTGTAGCCTTTAAGAAACGTGCAGGGATTATCTGATCTGTGTCCACATTCTCCAACGGTAATGGAACACATGTACTTGTTATCACATTAAATTTCTGTTTCATGATAAACTGATTTTCTATACAAATTTATTCAACATAAAAGTCAGACCAACGTCCGCGGATCGGTTATAACTCCTGTCACAGCTGCAGCTGCGGCAACAATAGGACTCGCCAAAATTGTTCTTGCTCCAGGACCTTGTCTGCCCTCAAAGTTTCTGTTACTTGTCGAAACACAATATTTCCCTTCTGGAACCTTATCATCATTCATTGCCAGACATGCCGAACATCCGGGCTGGCGTATGGAGAATCCGGCATCACATAATATTTTATCAAGTCCCTCATCACGTATTTGCCTTTCAACGGCCCATGAACCGGGAACCAGCCATGCAGTAATGTTTTCGGCTTTTTTCTTACCTTTAACAACTGATGCAAAAGCTCTAAAGTCCTCTATTCGTCCATTTGTACAGGCACCTAAAAAAACATAATCTACTTTATGCCCTATAAGATTATCACCAGGCTTAAAGCCCATATAGTTTAATGCTTTGACAAATGACTCTTTTCCACCATCATCAATATCGTCAATATCAGGAATATTTTCAGTAATACCGATACCCATGCCCGGGTTGGTGCCATAAGTTATTCGTGGTTCTATTTCAGACGCATCAAAAGATATTTCTTTATCAAACACAGCATCATCACCACTTCTGAGTGTTCTCCAATAGCTTACGGCCTTATCCCAATATTCTCCCTTAGGAGCAAACTCTTTTCCTTTTAAATACTCAAATGTTGTTTCATCCGGAGCGACAAATCCTCCACGGGCTCCCATTTCGATTGATAAGTTACAAAGAGTAAGACGCCCCTCCATTGAAAGATTCTCGACAACAGAACCGGCATACTCTACAAAATATCCTGTAGCTCCTGAGGTAGTCAGCTTTGACATCAGGAACAAAGCAACATCCTTTGCCGTAACACATTTGCCAAGTTTTCCGTTTATGGTTATTCTCATCGATTTAGGCTTCTGCTGCAATATACATTGAGTAGCCATAACCATTTCAACTTCACTCGTTCCGATACCGAAAGCCAATGCTCCAACAGCTCCATGAGTACTTGTATGTGAATCGCCACATACAATCGTCATACCGGGCAATGACAAACCTTTTTCAGGACCAACGACATGAATTATGCCATTATTTTTATCCATCATACCATAATATGCCAGTCCAAAGTCTTCAGCATTACGCTTTAAAGCCTCAACCTGCTTTCTTGAAACAGGATCTTCAATAGGCTTATCCTGATCATGTGTCGGAGTATTATGGTCTGGCATACAAAATATTTTACCGGGTCTGAAACATTTAAGTCCCCGCGCACGCAAACCGTCAAATGCCTGAGGAGAAGTAACTTCATGACAATAAAGGCGGTCTATGTAAAGCTGTGTAGGACCGTCATCTATGACTTGAACGACATGTTTATCCCATATTTTATCAAAAAGAGTATTCATACACAATCAATTTTTGAACTTGTTTATACAATCTATGTAAGCCTCGACTGAAGCAGTCACAATATCAGTATTAGCACCAAAGCCATAATACATGTTTCCATTATACTCAACCTGCATATGAACTTTACCAATATCATCAGAACCCTTGCTTATTGCCTGAATGGTAAATTCCTTTAGCACCATTTGTTTTTGTATAATCTTCTTAAGGGCCTTTATTGCAGCATCAACAGGACCATTACCAGTTGAGGCCTCTTCAAATTTCTGACCAGAAATATCAAGTCCGATACTTGCCACACTTTTAACTCCCATTCCTGTTGTAACCTGCAAGAAGTCTAACTTCACAGCATGAGCCTCTGCTCTGTCTGCACCGGCCAACATAAGTATATCGTCATCATTTATCTCCTTTTTCTTATCTGCAAGTTTCAGGAAATTCTGATATATTTTATCAAGTTTCTCTTCATTGTCAATCTTAACGCCAAGAACACCGAGACGATATTTCAATGCAGCCCTGCCGCTACGTGCTGTAAGAACGATGGAATTGTCGTCCAGTCCAACATCTTTAGGATTCATTATCTCATAAGTATCAGCATTTTTCAATACACCGTCCTGATGTATTCCGCTTGAATGAGCAAAAGCATTACGGCCTACAATAGCCTTGTTAGGCTGTACAGGCATATTCATAAGACTGCTGACCATACGGCTTGTAGGATAAATTTTGGTCGTATTTATGTTAGTTTCAATACCATGATTCTTATGACATTTAAGAATCATTGCAATTTCCTCGAGTGATGTGTTTCCGGCTCTCTCGCCTATTCCGTTTACAGTAACTTCAACCTGTCTTGCACCATTGATAACACCACTAAACGTATTGGCTGTCGCCATACCAAGGTCATTATGGCAATGTGTAGATATAACGGCTTTGTCAATATTGTCAACATGCTCCACCAAATACTTGATTTTGTTACCATAATCTTCAGGCAAACAATATCCTGTTGTATCCGGAATGTTAACCACCGTAGCACCGGCCTTGATCACAGCCTCGACAACACGTGCAAGATATTCGTTATCTGTTCGTCCTGCATCCTCTGCATAAAACTCCACATCTTCTACGTATTTCTTGGCATATTTTACAGCAGCCACAGCACGTTCTATTATTTCTTCACGATTACTGTTAAATTTATATTTTATATGCGAGTCACTTGTTCCTATACCTGTATGTATTCTCTTGTGCTTTGCATATTTAAGCGACTCGGCAGCAACATCAATATCCTTTTCAACAGCACGAGTCAATGCACATATTGTCGGCCAAGTAACAGCCTTAGATATTTCTATAACTGAATTAAAGTCACCGGGACTTGAAATTGGAAATCCAGCCTCAATAACATCAACACCCAATTGCTCCAATTGTTTTGCAACCTGTATTTTTTCAACAGTATTAAGCTGACAGCCCGGAACTTGCTCTCCGTCCCTCAAAGTTGTGTCAAAGATAAATAACCTGTCACTCATTTTTGTCATATTCATTTCTTTGTTAAACAAAAAACCTTTCGCACATCTGTGTGAAAGGCTTTATATATAATACATTAAAATTACAACACATGTTATACCTTCCACAAAACATATTGTGGTAGTAGGTTCATTGTAAACAAATAATCAATATTAAATATCATATTCCAACTAATTTATTTATCTGAATGCAAAGTTATAAATAAATATCCAATCAAACAAATAATTTGATATTATTTTTAGTCTTTATCTTACAATACGTATAATCAAAGCTGCATTTTACATACATTTAAGCTCATAAAGGCCTAAAATGGCAACGGACCATTGTCAGGAAGATCGCCAATATATGGAGAAGGTCCCATATCATCTCCGTTAATTTTAGAACCAATAATCTCACCTCCACCAATCGGAGACTTATCTGAATCAGTAGGATTCTCAAAACGGGTAAACTCGCCACGGAAATTTAATAACACATCACCTGTTCCTCCCTTACGGTGCTTTGCAATAATAATCTGAGCCTTTCCGTGCAAATCATTACCTTTCTCGTCAGTAAAGATTCTGTAATATTCAGGTCTGTGAACAAACAATACCATATCCGCATCCTGCTCAATAGCACCAGATTCACGCAAGTCGCTAAGTTGAGGACGTTTTCCTTCAATTCCTTCACGGCCTTCAACTGTACGGTTCAACTGTGACAAGGCCAACACCGGAATATCAAGTTCCTTGGCAAGTCCCTTCAAAGAACGGCTGATTGTTGAAACCTCTTCCTGTCTGCTGCCAAAGCGTGCCCCATTAGCATTCATCAGCTGCAAATAGTCAATCATTATAACCTTCACACCCTTCTCTCTAACCAGTCGTCTTGCCTTTGTCCTAAGCTCAAAAATAGACATTCCTGGAGTATCATCCACATAAATAGGGGCAGCCTGAAGTTTTCTGACATTCTTATCCAGTCTTTTCCATTCTTCATCATCTAACTGTCCATTAAGGATTTTCTTGCCTTCTATTTCACAAACATTAGATATCAGACGGTTTACCAACTGGACATTGTTCATTTCCAATGAGAAGAAAGCGATAGGAGTATTATAATCAACAGCGATGTTCTTTGCCAAAGACAGAGCAAAAGATGTCTTACCCATGGCTGGTCGACCGGCAATAATAACCAAATCACTCTTCTGCCATCCGGCTGTATAGTCATCTAATTTTGTGTATCCTGTAGGAATACCCGTCAAACCGCCTTTGTTAGCTGCAGCCTTCTGCAATATCTCAACAGCCTGTTTAACGACAGGGTCTATCTGGGTGTAATCCTGTCTCATATTTTTTTGCGAAAGTTCAAACAATGAACCTTCAGCCTCTTGCATCAGCTCATCAACATCTACAGTTTCATCAAAAGCTTTGGTTTCTATTACACTTGCAAAAGATATGAGCTGACGTGCAAGATACTTCTGCGCCAAAACCTTAGCATGATATTCTATATGCGCAGACGAAGCAACGTGAGAACTCAGTTCCAAGATATAACCTGGTCCGCCAACTTCATCCAAAGTACCCTCACGTTTCAACTCTTCCACAACAGTCATAATATCAACAGGATCTTCATTTAAACTAAGAGTTTGAATAGCCCTGTAGATCTTCTGACTTCGAGGTTCATAAAAAGTTTCAGGATGTAATATCTCACTGACAACCGAAAACGCATCTTTATCTATCATTAACGCACCAAGCACCATCTTTTCAATCTCTACTGCTTGAGGCTGCATATGAATACTATTATTGTCTATCCGACGTGATTTCTTATTTTCAGGCATATTATTCGAGTAAATAATTTAATGCAAAAATACAAATAATTATCGGGTTAAAGACCATTAAATTCAATTTAAATAGCTATCTTTACAACAAAAAAATAACGACTATGATACAACAACCATGCGCAAAAATAAATTTAGGTCTAAATGTTGTCAGCAAAAGACCTGACGGATACCACAACCTTGAGACAGTGTTTTATCCGATTAATATTAAAGATGAAATATGCATAGAAGCGATACCTGACAATATTACTACATGCTACGAATGCTCACTTAGCATAAAAGGCATAAACATTGATGGAGACCTGCAACAGAACTTGATTGTAAAAGCATATAATCTTGTCAAACAGCATTATACCAATATTCCCAAAATAAGCGTCAAACTTACTAAAAACATTCCGACACAAGCCGGTATGGGCGGTGGGTCGGCCGACTGTGCCTACACAATAAAAATGCTCAATGACATGTTTAATTTAAAAATGTCGATAAATGAAATGCAAGAAATGGCAGCAAAATTAGGTGCTGATTGTCCTTTCTTTATTAATCCTACACCTTCATTTGCGACAGGTATTGGCGAAGTTTTAACACCTGTTGATGTAAATCTAAGTCAATATAAAATGGTAATTGTAAAACCTGCAATCATGATTAGTACTAAAGAAGCGTTTGCCAATATAACACCAAAAGAACCGGCAAAATGCTGTAAAGATATTGTTAAACAACCCATTGAAACATGGAAAGAAGAGTTGGTAAACGACTTTGAACAAAGCATAAGCAATATTCATCCTGAAATTATAAAGATCAAAAATAAATTATATGAACTTGGTGCAATTTATGCATCAATGACAGGAAGCGGAAGCGCATTATATGGCATATTTAAAGACAATCCAGATAATTTATATAACGCGTTCAACAATTGCTTTATATGTGTTGTGTAAATTATGAATGGCATTATCATAACAACATTTATAATCGCTACAAATATATTTTATGAGAATAAGATTTAAAAGCCACTGATTTCTAATATGAAAACCACTGATTTTGAAATCAAAACTCATTGAGTTATATATGTTAAATCAGTGGTTTTCACAAAGAATACTTTAGTGCATAGAATTTTGACAAAAGATTCTATATAATAAAATCATAAAATGTCAGACATCAAAAAACACAAACATTATTGCTAAATATAATTGCATTGCCAAAATATACAATGGCCATAGAGGCGCCGACATCTTCACACCTACATAGAGACTTCTGAAGACACGACTAATATCTGAAAGTTTACCGCAAGATATACCATATGAAACTGAAACTGTTACAACAATAAAAGCAATTAAAGGTATAATACCTGAACTGAAGGGACTTGGAAACAGGCGACCTGTTGCACCAAGCAACACAGCATGAGGAATAAAGGCTAAAAGGAGAACAAATATACCGGATAAGATTAACAACACACATGATATTACTAAAGCATGTCTCTGCCTGTATGTTATAGCCTTACCACAATATACATTTCTAATAACATCACGAAGCCCGCTATCAACAAAAGTTCCCCATGAAATACTGCAGACGAGTAGCCAAACGAGCAAAGGACTTGACAAACACGAAGTAAAGCCTCCCATGAACCACCTTACACCTTCGCCACTAATCAGTGACCGTATTGACAATGACGGGCTGACAGAGCTGACTATCCACGAAAACACTATTATAAAAACCAATAACATTGCCAACGCCAACGCTGCCCAAGGTAAGAATTTACTGCGATACATCATGCGTATTAATATTTATTACAAATCGTCAGGCCTTAAATTGTCTATATCAAGTATATGTAATTGAATAGCTCTCGTTACAAGCCTTGTCGCATTAATTCCCATCCCTGCATTACCATCAGGAAACAATCTGCGAACAAGTTCATTTTGTCTTTTTTCAAGACTCTTTACACCGAAAGGCATGCCACGCAAGCCTGTTATCTGTTCTTTTGTATACCCTAAGGCAAGATGTCTCAGAAAACGTTCATCATATTCGTCAATTTCATAATTAACCAATGCTTCCTGACGCATTATCTGACGGTTTACGCTATCCTTAAAGCGCTTGATAATTTTTTCAAGAATAGGTTGGTTAAAGACATATCTGCGACCAGACATAACACTAGAGATGTCACCGCGTGTGAGAAGTTCACCGCTTTTCAATATAATTCCGTCACATCCTGCATCCAAAGCATCAACCCACAACTTTTCGTTAAGGATTTCGCCTGTAAATATAAGCACTTTAACATCACGGTACAACTCTTTTGTCTGACGGCAAATTTCAACTCCCACCATAGTGGAACCGCCTAATCCCAAATCAAGCAATACCAAATTTGGCAATTGCTGCTTAATCAACTGCCAATAAGCAGCCTCACTGTCCGCAGTTCCTATTATTTCTGCCTCTGGAATATCATTTTTTAATATACCTTCTGTGCCTTTTAATTCCAACGGAACATCTTCAACTATTATAACTTTAAAATTATCCATAATCAAATTTATTATTGTCTAATCAATTGTTTTTTATATCTGCAGACACATACCTAGCAAGAGTAATATGCAATACTAAGCCCCTACCCTCCTTCAACTTATCAGCTACGATACCACATCCATGAAGATTGGTAAGTTCACTATTATCACGCACAATCTGCCGACATATTAGAAATGGAATGTTCTTCACTGACGGAACAAACAAATCTGGCATATCACCATCCTTGTCAACCCGAACAGAATGACATAAGATATCAATAACAATATATTTTTTGCCTGATGAAGAAACTGAGATATCTGAATCTGTACATCCGCATTGGGTCTTTATTATTTCAAATAAATATCTTATCAAGACAGTATCTCCAAATACATAATCATCAATACCAATAATATCTTTTAAAGATACTGGTTTACATTCGTATGAGACAGAATCAATTTGCCGCTGTATCTGCTCACAAAGCATAGCATAAAGTTCTTTATAATACGTTGCAACTTCACTCAAAGGTGTTATATCCCTATCGGCTTCATCTACAAGTTGCCTTATTCGTGAAGGATAATACATTGTTTCATGTTTTAATGTGCTTAAGCAGTTGTCTATCACATTATTACAAACATATAATTTTTCGTCCTCATATCTTGCACGATTAAGTTCGTCGTTAAGATATTCTATGTCAGACTTCCTGCTTTCATTCATATTAACAGAACGCTGCAATGCATCTTTTATATTAGCAACAACTTCTTTTAATGGCTTAGGAAATCTGGATGTGTCAACGTCATTAATCATTGAAAGTTTATTTTCATCTGTAATATCAGAAAGAAGCAACTTATTTATACCATTAATGCGGTCTATACAAAATCTGAAAAACAGCACATGACGATAATACAAGAAATAATACACACCTGCTGCCGCAACCAACAACAAGACGAGAAATATTATGGCTATTATTTTATTGTTTTTGGAATTCTGCATGGTCTGACAATATTCTGCCAACCCATTGTCTGCAGACATCTCCTTAAACAATTGCGTATATATCTTATTATTGTAAACATATAAATTCCATTTGTGCAAAGCCAAAGCAGCAACAGCACACTCATTACGGATATCTAATATTATATCATAATTTGTCTTTATCTTTTTTCTGAACCAAATAATTTCTGCAGATACGCCAGCCTTATTACTTTCAGACAACATTAAATCTTTACCGAAAGGATATACATGTTTATAGTGCTCATTCAGATATACAATTGAAGAATCCGCGTAATCCAATGTTTTTTGATATGTACCATTAATATTGCTAAAATATGCAGAATCTGCATAATTGTTTGCTTTAATTAAATATTCAGACTTTATATCTTCATCAGAAACGACATTGCCTTTTTTTACCTTTTCTGCCATTAAATCAAAACAGAGCCCAGACATCATAATAAGAGATAAGACAGAACGAAGCACACCATATGGCAGGCGGAAATAAAACTTGCAGCCTTTACCTTTTTTACTCTCTGCAAATATGCCACAGACATTAAATATTTGACTTGTCTTACGATACTTATCAATAATACCCTTACAATTCATCAGCCCAAAGCCATGACCATTGTTAACTTTATGTTCAAACAATGTTGGTAGTTTTTGCTCTTCAATACCACTACCCGTGTCAGTTACAGAGATCTCAACATATTCAGGTTCTTCTCTGGCCTCAACAACAACAACTCCTCCTCTTTGAGTGAATTTTCTAGAATTATCTGAAAGAGTATTGAGCATAAACAGTGTCATAATTTTATCGGCTTTAACGATGGCTGACGAATGTTTAACTTCAAAATCAATACCTTTCAACTGAAAAGCTATTGCAGATTTCGACAAAATATCAAAAACATCCTGAAGTTTAAAGCTTTCTATATGCAGACTTAACTGTCCTTGTTGAAGCTGAATCCAATGAGTTAAGACATCATTATATTCGTTGATTCTGTCTGTGAGTTCTTTCATATACTCATATCGCTCCTGTTTCACATTATCAGAATCAGCTGAGGTTTTAAGCCTTCTTATTTCATTTATTATTCGATCTATATAAGGCATAACATTATTAACTAGAAATACTTTAGCCCTATTGTCAAGATTCCTTCTTTTTGACTTTTCAATATGCAAGCGATACAAACCTAATTGTTCATCCGCTTCTTCATATTTTTCGTCTAAACTACTAAGATTCTGACTATTTTGTTTACTCCATTCTTGCAGCGGTTTCAACAAGTCATCTATATATAAATTACTATTCTTTCTTTTTTTCAGACGCTTAAGCATAAAGAACAATACAACAAGTACCAATATCAGAAACAAAATGAACATTATTAAAATATTGAGTTGCATTGAAGTATTCACAAGTTGCTCAGCACGTGCCTCCAACTGACGGTCTTGTCTTGTTTCTTCTTGAAGATCCAAATATTTATTACGATAAATATCACTATTGTTCTTATCATCCACTGCAGAATAAGCCAAACTCAGCTGTTCACAAATACTTGCAACCAAATCAGGTGCTTGGTTTATTGCATTCTCAGACAAAGCATTTTCCAAACAAATAAGTGAAGATGTGTAGTCACCTAATTTCCAATAACAAAAGGCCAACGTTCTATACGCTCCAGCCGTTTGATAAACATCACCATAACGAATAAATAAGGTTAATGCACGTTGAGCTAAATTTCCTGCCAGTAGACTGTCAGGCATATTATCTGAATTCAGATAATTTATAGCCCATTTGTTTTTCAAAATCAGCCAAGTACTCTGATCTTTATCTAACAAGTGCTCACTTATTGACTGAAGTGCATTGGCCTCCCAATATACAAAATTACCTTGTCTAGCATAAAAATAACATTTGAGCAATTGTTCAAACTCTTTTTGCGCAACATCATATTTTGTTTTTCCATCGATAAGTCCACCACTGCCCAACTGATATAAATAATTTAAGTATTGAGCCGTATCCTTTTGTATTTCCGCTATAGAATCAACCTGTAATATTGCCTTTTTTGATTGAATACCTAATCCCAAATAATAATAATATGTTGAACTTACTATAGAAAATTCAGATTTGGCATATACCATTCGGTCTGTTAAACGTACCGAAAGAGATTTACTCTCTTCATTTATACGATGAAGTCTTGTTATGGCTTTTTCCCGGTAATCATAAAACTTTTTATTCTGAGAAATCCTTTGGCATAATCTCATACGCTGTATGTCAGCTATCAACAGTTCTATCTGATTATCAGTAACAAGATTAACACTATCAAGAAAGCAAGATGCCTTCTCATATTTCATCTTTGAGATATAGAAAAAAGCTAAATTATTATATGCCTCAGCACGTCCAGCCGAATAATTTTCTGAAAGGCTTAAAGCTTTATTTGCATAATAATAAGTCGAGTCTAAATTCTTATAATGATAAGCATAAGACATATCATTCAGCTTGTCAATCTCTGTATTTTTACCATCAAAAGAACAAGCCGAAAAAAATAAAAGGCTCAATATGCATAAAAGCATAACTGAGCCTTTAAAATCGTATTTATTATCCGCGAGCCTTAGCAATATAACCTAAAGTTTCTTTACATTTATCGGTAATAGCCTGCCAATTACCTGCTGCGACAACATCTTTCGGGAACAGTTTTGAACCCATACCAACACAGAATACTCCAGCCTTAATCCATGAGCTAAGATTTTCCTCATCAGGTGAAACACCACCTGTAACCATCAATTTAGACCAAGGCATCGGTGCCAGCATACCCTTAACTAATTTAGGACTAAGAACATCACCTGGGAAGATTTTGCACAAATCACAACCAAGTTCCTGTGCAAAGCCAACCTCAGAAACGCTACCGCATCCAGGTGTATAAGGTATCAATCGACGATTACAAACTTTTGCAATCTCAGGATTGAACAATGGTCCTACAACAAAGTTCGCACCTAGCTGTATATACAAAGCTGCTGTAGCCGGGTCAACAACAGAACCTACACCCAAAGCTAATTCTGGACATTCTGTAGCAGCAAATTTAACTACTTCTCCAAATACCTCATGAGCGAAATCACCACGGTTTGTAAATTCAAAAGCCCGTACGCCACCATCATAACATGCCTTAATCACTTTTTTAGCAATTTCAACATCTTTATGATAGAAAACAGGAACCATTCCTGTTGCGCCCATCTTATTTAAAACTGCAATTTTATCAAATTTAGCCATTTTATCTTGGAATTATATTTTATAATCAATTTTATCTTTGAACACGACCTGAAGCATCGCCTCCAGCCAGATTTTCTACCTCATCAGCTGACATAAGATTGAAATCTCCGGGAATAGTATGCTTTAATGCAGAAGCAGCTACAGCAAACTCAAGAGCTTTTGCTTGATCATCAGGATAAGTCAACAATCCATGAATAAGACCTCCAGCAAAAGAATCACCGCCACCAACACGGTCAATAATAGGCATTATATCATAATGCTTGCTCTGATAGAATTCTTTTCCGTTATAAATAAGAGCCTTCCAACCGTTATGAGAAGCAGACAATGACTCACGGAGAGTAGAAACTACATATTTAAAGCCGAATTCTTTCATCATTCCTTTAAAGATTCCATAGTATCCTTCTGCATCAGTTTTTCCGCCTTCAACGTCAGCATCCGGCTTAAAGCCTAAGCAAAGCTGAGCATCCTCTTCATTACCAATACAAACATCTACATATTTCATCAAAGGCTTCATTATACTCTGTGCCTTTTCTGATGTCCATAATTTTTTACGGAAGTTAAGGTCGACACTGACAGTAACTCCATGACGCTTAGCAGCTTCACAAGCCAAACGTGTAAGTTCTGCTGCCTTATCACTAATGGCCGGAGTTATTCCACTCCAATGGAACCACTGAGCACCTTCCATTATCTTGTCAAAATCGAAATCTTCAGGATCAGCCTCAGCAATAGCACTGTGTGCACGGTCATAGATAACCTTTGAAGGACGCATACTTGCACCTGATTCAAGATAATATATACCTAAACGGTCACCGCCACGAGCAATAAATTGGGTATTAACACCATATCTACGCAAAGCATTCAATGCACATTGTCCAATTTCATGCTTAGGCAATTTTGTTACAAAATATGCTTCATGGCCATAATTCGCAGCACTAACGGCAACGTTAGCCTCGCCACCACCGTATACTACATCAAAACTATCACTTTGAACAAATCTCTTCTGACCTGGAGATGAAAGGCGGAGCATTATCTCGCCTAATGTTACTACTTTAGCCATTTTCTTAAATTTTTAATTTTTGAATGTTTATAGATTCATAATTTGTTTTTTCAGTTGACAAAATTAATATTTAAATTAAAACCAAACAAATAAAACAACAAAAAAATATGTTTTTCACAAAAATCACGTTGTGTTTTCGCACAATTCAGTTTTTATTGTTATTTTTGCGGAAAATATTCCTCTTTATTTTAGGAAGTGGATTTATATATGAACGAAAAGATTAGAATTAAAGACATCGCTGAGAAATCTGGGGTATCAGTTGGCACAGTAGACCGAGTACTACACAATCGTCCAAACGTTTCAAAGTCGGCAAGGGAAAAGGTTGAATCAGTATTAAAAAATATAAATTATCAACCAAATATGTATGCAAGTGCACTTGCATACAATAAGTCATATACTTTTTATTGCATTATTCCCAGACATGAATCTGAAGCCTATTGGGAAGAAATTGAGGAAGGAGCTGCAAAAGCTTGTGAAACAAGGCGAGACTTCCATATCGACGTTAAAATAATGTATTATAAAAGATTTGAAAAATCAACTTTTATTGACACATACGAAGAATGTCTAAAATACAATCCCAACGGAGTAATCGTCGTACCAAGTGACCTTGAAACGACAAAAGGTTTTACAGATAAATTACATGAAAGAAATATTCCTTTTATACTTCTTGATTCATACATGCCTGATCTGAAACCATTATCTTTTTTTGGACAAGATTCTTTCTGTAGTGGATACTTCGCAGCAAAAATGCTTATGCTTATTGCTTCTGACGAAAAAGAAATTATGCTCATGAAACAAACAAAGGATGGCAAAGTCGCAAGTAAACAACAAGAAAACAGAGAAGTTGGTTTCAGACATTATATGCAAGATCATTTTCCAAAGACAAAGATAACAGAACTGGATTTACCTTTAGACGAGAATACGAGTAACTACGATTCAATTCTCGATGAATTCTTCACGTTACATCCACATGTACATCATTGTATTACATTATGTTCAAAGAGCCACATTGTTGGAGAATTTCTCTTGAGAACAAACAAAAGAAATATACAAATAATGGGATATGATATGGTTGAAAAGAATGCAAAATGCTTAAGATTAGGAACTATATCTTTTCTTATAGCACAACATGCGTTCATGCAAGGATATAATTGTGTTGACACACTGTTCAAGGCAATTGTTTTAAAGAAAAAGGTCGATCCCGTCAATTATATGCCTATAGAATTATTATCAAAAGAAAACGTAGACTTTTACAGACGCACCCAATTATAAATTATTTATAAAACTATAAAAACAAATCATTTTATGGAAAAAGCACCATTTATAAAAATCAATCCGGCTGATTCTGTCGTTGTTTGTTTAAGAAATTACTCTAAAGGAGAAGAGATAACAATAAACGACAAGACAATCACAGTTCTTCAAGATACACCTGTCGGTCATAAAATCCTTATTAAGGACACTAAAGAAGGAGAAAATATCATAAAATACGGCTATCCTATAGGTCATGCAAAAGAAAATTTGACTGCAGGCCAATGGGTTAACGAAAATAACTTGAAGACAAATTTATCAGGAAAGTTAACCTACGAATATAAGCCTGTAAATGAAAAGCTTCAAATTGAAAACAAAAATCTAAAATTCAACGGATATATCCGTGCCAATGGCGAAGTTGGTATCAGAAACGAAATTTGGATAGTACCAACAGTAGGTTGCGTTAACGGCATAGCAGAAAAATTAGCCAACAGACTTACTGAAGAAACAAAATTAGCAGGTATAGATGCAATACATGCATGGCATCATAACTATGGATGCTCACAATTAAGCGAAGACCATGAAAATACAAGAAAGGTCTTGCGTGATATCGTCCTTCACCCAAATGCCGGAGCTGTATTAGTTCTCAGTCTCGGATGTGAAAACAATCAGCCTGATCAGTTTGAGAAATTATTGGGTGACTACGATAAAAGCCGAATAAAATTCTTAGTAGTACAAAAAGTTAAAGGTGATGAAGTAGAAGAAGGAATGAAAATTCTACGTTCATTATATGAAATAACTAAGAATGATGTCAGAACAGCCTGTCCGTTAAGTAAATTACGCGTAGGTCTGAAATGTGGAGGCAGCGATGGCTTAAGCGGTATTACAGCAAATCCTCTTGTTGGAGAGTTCTCTGATTTCTTAGTAGCACAAGGAGGAACATCTATTCTGACAGAGGTTCCTGAAATGTTTGGTGCTGAAACAATTCTTATGAACAGATGCGAAAACGCAGACCTGTTTAATCAAACCGTAAAACTGGTAAACGACTTTAAAGAATATTTTCTAAGCCATGGCGAACCTGTAGGCGAGAATCCGTCACCAGGAAATAAGGCTGGAGGTATATCAACTTTGGAAGACAAAGCACTTGGCTGTACACAAAAATGCGGAAGAGCACCTGGTAGTGGTGTTTTAGGTTACGGAGACAGACTTAAGACAAATGGCCTTAACCTTCTATCTGCACCAGGCAACGACCTTGTTGCATCAACAGCTCTTGCTGCAGCAGGATGTCAAATAGTTCTATTCACGACAGGACGAGGCACACCCTTTGGCACATTCATTCCAACAATGAAGATATCTACAAACAGCACATTATATAATAATAAGCCAAATTGGATTGATTTTAATGCCGGTGAACTTGTTGACGGAATAGACATGAAATCACTATTAGATAAATTTACAAATAAAATTATCTCTGTTGCCAATGGAGAAAAAACTCGTAATGAAGAAAATGGCTATAGAGAAATTGCAATATTTAAAAATGGTGTAACACTTTAACAACAAAAGTTTCAGGGTGGTGTACTTCAATACACCATCCTGAATTAATAACAATAAATTACAAAAGGAAATAACACAAATAGTTCTGTTTCATAACAAGCCAAAACTAAAAAGAAAACAGAAATATAAAATTGTGAGGCAAAATATGCAAGTTGTAATAAGAAATTTCATTAAATTATTATCAGCAGGAGCATTCCATTCTAACAACGAAATTGAAGAAATGTCGGAGTATAAATGGAATCAACTTTTATATATTGCAAAGATAAATAATGTAGACGATTTTATTACATCTGGGATTATTTATTCAGAAAAGTTATCAAATGCAGTAATACCATCAAATATTAAAGAAAAAATAAATAATGAAATATATAATAATGAAACAACACATGCTTCACAAGAGTATCAATATAAGCCAATAAATAATTCAATAAAGAAATTCTCAAACTCATATTTGAATAAAAAACTAAATAAAATTATTTTTGATGAAGTTCACTGCATAGATACCTCTGTTGATACTATAACGTTCTTGACCAAAAGCATTGATAACGTCAACAATCTTCTATCTTCAAAATCGTATCTTAGAGACCTCATTATGTTTGGTCTATATTTAAGGGAGTACGGAAATAAAATTGATTTTATCAAAATAGAAAACTGGCTAAGTATATTGAAAATGAAAAAGATAATGAACTTAATTGCATTGTATTTAATTACCTATTTCAATTTCGATGCTGAGGAAATACCATTTTATACAAAAAGCGGTAAAGATAAATCACCAAGAATAAAACTTCCTATAGAAACCATTCAAAAAATCAAAGATGAGACTGACGACTCGACTAAAGAGCCCAATATTATCATTTATAATATTCCCAAACCTAGCACTAGTATGTTCAAATACTTCTCATACTACCCCATAGAAACATTAAGCATATATTTCACTAACATCTTCAAAAGTCTTTCAAATATTGAGGAATAACTAAAATTTTATAAATTTCTTTGCAGTACCAACGATTAAGTGTACCTTTGCAAAAATAAGAATTCTTACAATGAAACGATACATTTTCTTTATTATCAGTTTATTTTTATTCACACAAAATATTTCCGCACAAAGTTATAGCAATTATGTTCAATGTGAAGATACGTGCCGACATATACACGGAATAGATTTAAGTCATTATCAAGGTGACGTGTTTTGGGAAACTATAGGTGCCAACAGCAAAATGGCATACGTATATCTTAAAGCAACCGAAGGCGGTACTCATATAGACAAAACTTATGAAAAGAACATTGAACTTGCACACAGATATGGATTAAAGGTTGGTTCATATCATTTTTTCCGTCCAAAAACAGACTTGACTCAACAACTTGAAAACTTCAAATCACAATGCCGTCCGGGAGATCAAGACCTTATCCCAATGATAGACATTGAAACCACAGGTGGGTTGAAAACAGACGAGTTCTGTGATTCGCTTTTTAAATTTATAGATTTAGTAGAAAAGGCTTATCGACAGAAGCCATTACTATATACTTATACAAATTTTTACAATAAACATCTCCAAGGAAAACTTGGAGACTATAAAATAATGATTGCACAATACTCAGACGAAGAGCCAAAACTTGCAGACGGCAGAGACTATACAATGTGGCAATATACTGCTAAAGGACGTATTAACGGTATAAATACATACGTTGACAAAAGCAGATTTATGGGTCGCCACAGTATGAGAGAAATAAGATTCAAACACTTCTAATAATAAAAAATAAACATATAAAATATAAAAATATGGCAATTATAAAATGTCCGGAATGTGGTCATCAGACCAGTGATAAAGCTCCTGTTTGTCCTAATTGTGGAGTAGAAATTGCAGGAAAAATAATAAAGTGTCCGTATTGTGGTGAAATCTATTTAAAAAGCGAAGTTGTTTGTCCTCACTGCCATAAGTCAGCACTCGACAATTCTGCAGCTACCTCTAATGACAACGCTAATACAAATGATACTTCTGAAGTAAATATTGAAAAAGACTTTAGTACTTCTAAACAGGATTCTATTGTCAATACAGAGGATAAAAAAATAACAACACTACAAAATAATGTAGAACATAATCCGGAGGTTAATACCCCAGTTCTAAACTTTAACCCGGATAACCATAATATTACCCCAAAGAAAAAAAGCAATAAAACAATAATAATTGTTTCTCTCATCATCGCAGTGTTAGCTGTTGGTATTTGTTTTTATTTCTATAACGATGCCAAAAACGACAAAGAGGAGGAGGATTATATGTATGCTTTAAATAGTGACGATCCTATGGTTCTACAAGACTATTTGGATAATTATAAGAATGCCCCACAAGAACATATCGATTCAATAACAGCGCACCTCCAAAGATTGGCACAATTAGACCAAGATTGGACCAATGCTGTTGTTAGCGGAAGCAAATCATCTTTAACAGAATATCTGAAGATGCACCCAGACAGTCCACATAAACAAGAGGCATTAGACAAGATTGACTCCATAGACTGGGCTCAATGCTCAAAAATAAATACCTCAGACGCATACCAAATGTATATTACAGAACACTCTGACGGAAATCATTACGATGAAGCAGTCATTGCCTTAAAGAAAATAAAAGCCACTCAAGTAAGCATTGATGAACGCCAAGCCATAAGCGACATATTCCGCAGATTCTTCATAAGTATAAACGAGAGAGATGAAAATGGTCTCATTTCAAACGTTAATGACTATGTAAACTTCTTAGGAAAGTCAAATGCGACAAAAGAAGACATAATTTATTTTATGAACAAATTGTACAAACAAGATGTACAAAGCATGGTCTGGAGTATAACAAGCGACTATAATATACAAAAGAAGGAAATTGGTGATGAGCAATATGAATATAGCGTGAGCTTCATGACCAATCAAAAAGTTGAAAAAACAGATAATACAAGTTCTGTCCACAAATACAAGATTAATGCAAAAATCAATCCCGACGGAAAGATAACAGATATGTCAATGACAAGAATAAATGAATAAAACTTTTTAATAAATGTACAGATTAGTCATCATAAGTTTATTGACACTATGTCTTAATTTTGATATAATGGGCCAAGAAAAGACAATAAAATTTCGCGTTTTACAAACAAGTGACGTACATGGATGTTTTTTTCCATACGACTTTATTGAGCGTAAACCTGAAGCAGGCTCCTTGGCACGCATATCTACCTACGTTAAAGACCTTAGAGAAACTTATGGTGACAATCTGATTTTGTTGGATAATGGCGATATTCTTCAAGGACAACCAACATGCTACTATTGCAACTATATAAAACCAGATTGCAAGAACGTGGCTGCTTCAGTCATTAATTATATGGGGTATGACGCTGAAACAATAGGAAACCATGATATTGAAACCGGCCACAGCGTATATGACAAATGGATTAATGAAGTAAAATGTCCTATGCTTGGAGCAAATATTATTAATACAGCAACAGGCAAACCTTATCTTAAACCATATCATATAATTAACAGAGATGGAGTCAAAATAGCTATTTTAGGCATGATCACACCGGCAATACCTAACTGGCTAAACGAAGAGTTGTGGAAAGGTCTCCGTTTTGATGACATGAAAAATAGCGCATTATATTGGGTAAAATATTTAAAAAGCCATGAGAATCCTGACATAATTATTGGATTGTTCCATTCTGGAGGTGAAGGTGGAATAATTACAGATAAATACGAAGAAGATGCTTCACTCAAAATTGCAAAAGAAATTCCTGGCTTCGATTTGATTTTATTTGGACACGATCACAAGAAATATGTTGAAACAATTAAGAATTCTGACGGACAAAATGTATTATGCATGAATCCGTCATCAAATGCATATTTTGTATGTGATGCAGAAATAAACTTAACCATTAATAATGATAAAGTTATTCAAAAACATATAAGTGGAAACTTAAAAGATGTCAGAAATTTGCCTATTGATCAAGACTTCATGTCATTCTTCAAAGCCGACATAGATAGTATAAACAACTTTGTCAATAGAAAAATTGGAATTTTCAAAAATTCAATCTATACAAGAGATTCATACTTTGGAAGCAGTGCGTTCTGCGACTTTATACAAAATATTCAACTAAAAATAACGAATGCAGACATATCGTTCAATGCCCCACTTTCATTTGATTCAAGTATTAAGGCTGGAGATGTTTATGTGAGTGACATGTTTAACCTATATAAATATGAGAATCAAATATATACAGTCATGATGACTGGAAAAGAAATAAAAGACTATCTTGAAATGAGTTACGGCCTTTGGACAAATACAATGTCTGACAAAAATGACCATATAATGCTACTTCAGATAGATAGTATTAATGGAATAAAAAAATACGGATTTAAAAATCTTGCATTCAACTTCGATAGTGCAGCAGGAATAGATTATGAAGTTGATGTTACAAAGCCTTACGGCAATAAAATAAAAATATTAAAAATGTCTAATGGCGAACCATTCTACACAGATAAATTGTATAAGGTAGCAATGAACAGCTACAGAGGAAATGGCGGAGGAGAGCTGCTTACCAAAGGAGCAGGCATACCAAAAGACTCCATCAAAAACAGAATCGTTTTTGAAAGCGAACGCGACCAACGCTATTATCTGATGAAAGAAATAGAAGAAGCAAAAGTTGTAGAACCTAAAGCCAACAACAATTGGCGATTTGTACCCTCACAATTAGCCGAGCCAGCAATAAAACGTGATAAAGAATTGTTGTTTGGCAAAAGAATCAAACAAAGCAGACAAAGGTGAATCAACATTAATAGAGAAAAATTTATTAGCTATGAAAAAATATTGGTTTGTTTTTTACCATACGGACTTATTGCTAGAAAAAACTGATGACGGAGGATATACAATTCCATTTCAGGAAGAGCCGCCTACGATAATCGGACAACAAACCATAATACATAATATAACACCTCTCAAAAATTATGAGGTAAAAACGTATTATATAGAAGGACCGATAAACAATAATAAATATGAAATGTGCGGTCTAAGAGCATCTTACAACAAGTTGCCAACACATTTATATCTTAAAGCCGGTAAATGTGAAGAGATACTTTATTGGGATTCTACAACACAATATTGTGGCGTTTGCGGAGGCAAGATGAAACTTCACACAGACATTTCTAAAAAGTGTGAAAAATGCGGAAAAGAAATATGGCCACAACTTGCAACTGCAATTATAGTTCTTATACACAACAAAGACAAAGTTCTGCTTGTTCATGCCAACAATTTTAAAGGAAACTATTATGGACTGGTAGCAGGATTCGTTGAAACTGGCGAAACACTAGAACAAGCTGTTATACGTGAAGTAACTGAAGAAACTGGATTAAAAATTAAGAACCTAAAATATTACGGATCACAGCCTTGGCCATATCCGTGTGGACTTATGGTAGGATTCTATGCAGAATATGAAAGCGGTGAAATAAAACTACAACGTTCAGAACTTGGGGCCGGAGGATGGTTTACCAAAGATAATCTGCCTGCCATACCAGAAAAATTGTCTATAGCAAGGAAACTTATTGACAATTGGATTGAGAATTTCAACCAAATATAATAGATTCAAACATCCAATACATTTGTCCCATTATTTATAGCCGTTTCTACTACACACTATAAATAATGGGATTATTTATTTTAGATTATAACTTCAAACAATCATCAAACCAGACGCTCCCCCATTCATCAATACCTGAAGATTCCTTGAATAAGCAATAACGTTACTTTACAAACGTATACGTAATTGTAGATCTAAATCAGTTGCTGAAGAATGCGCAATCATTTGATAACTGCTGCCAATTTGATCTCTGTCAAAATATTTGGTTGTACCTACTTTAGCTATAAATGTGAAAGACTTCAAGAAATCACAACTCGCGACAAATGCACACCTTATACCATTACCATAAAAAGAAGGAAATGAAAATGAATAAAGCATACCTTTCTCATATGAATATACACGACTGTCATAGCTGTCTGTTTTAAAATAGCCAAATGATAAATCTAGGTTAATTGTCTTTCGCAATTTATAATGAGCATTTTGAGTTATCATCCATCCCATACTATTTTCTTTATATGAAGTGTATGCCAAATCAACTTGTGTCTTTAATCTCAATTCATTAGAACTATATGCTGCTGACAACCTGCCCCTATGGTCTATTTTGTTTATCAGATATGTTTTATCAGCATTGTCCTTTTCACGTACCTTTATCCTATAGCGTGCCGCAAAAGTCCATTTAGACTTCATAAAAGTTAATTGTAACAAGTTATCTGACGAACGTGAACTATTTGAAGCCTGATACTTTGGCCAGGCAAAATAAGCGAAATCTGTATATGCCATAATATTTAATGAGGAGATAGGCCTCCAAGTAAGTCCAACATAAATTCCACTTTCATTTTGAACAGCACCTCCCTCACTAAAACTTTCAGCAAATAATGCATAATACTTATATGAATAAAAACGTTGCAATGCTAACACCGACATGCGATCTGATATATTATAGCTAATGGTATTTATTGTTGCCATAGCTTTACATCCTCCTGTGGCTGTTTCTCCACTAAATGAGAAACGACTACCTGTATAACCATAATTTACACCAATATTATAAAATGTTTTCCCATGTGCGTAATGTTTACGATAAACAGCTGTTGTCTTAGGTACAAGCTCTTTGTCCAAAGATGTATATACAGCAGTTGCACCAACATAAAATCTGCCAGAACGGTAATCAACATTACCACCAAAAAGAAAATGGGAAGAATTATTTTTCTTATCCATTTCTGTCTTCGTTCTATGATATCCGGAACTTAATATTGTTGCAATTGTACTATCGCCCTTATTTAATGTAGCATCAAATTTACGTGATGATACAAATAAACTGACATCCAAACCTTTTAATATATTAAAAGTTCCTGCTGCTCCTTGCAAATAGTTACCGTCTGAAGCAGAAGAATGTGCCCTAATATTACTACTGCCTCGACCCATCGAAGAAAGTGTTGAAAGTTTGCCAAATCCAAAATTGTTATTTATGACAAGTCCCATTCCAAAACGTAACCTGTACCTGCCTAATGCCAACGTTTTTATATGTCCTAACTTTTTCAATACCAGATAAAATGAATAAAAATCATATCCCATTTTATTTCTACCAGCAAAAAATGGCTCTCCTGCATCTTGAGATCCAAGAAATCCCAACCTTACATAATCACCATAATCAAAATCATATCGAATACTATGCTTATATTTATAGCCCAGATACCCATTGATGTCACCTTTTCTGTTATAAAATGGCACTTTGAGAGTACCAACTATCTCATGTTTTCCATACTTCACAATATTCTTTAATGACGGGAAAACCTTTTTATGTACATCTCCAGCATAAGTAAAATAAAATAAAAGTCGCCGTTTATAATATGACAGATCTTTTATCATGACAAGTTCGCCCAAAGATTTCATTGGACCATAACGATAAAGATATTCGCTTATATCCTCTATATCCTTTGCTGTCAAAAAAGGAAATTGCTCCAAATCCTCTCTTGACGCAGTATTAATATTAATGGGATTTTCTTCTAAATCACATAAAAGATCAAATGATGATTCCCATGAAGACGACTCAATATCTTCAAGTTCACTTAACTGATACAGAAATTGCTCCCACTCATGTCCTTCTCCGGCACAAAATGACAATAAAGGACAAAATGACAATACAACAATTAATAGGTTTTTCATCTTTAGATTTTAAAAGGTTTAGTCTGATTGCAGAATACAGGCCTGAACGTCACATAAGATACATTATTTACAAAGTTACACATTTTTATACAGAAAAGCAATAATCTAAGAAATTTATTAATAATAAACCCAACAGCAAAGACAATGAATATTAAGATTTTTATTAATTTTGCAATATCAACAAGTTTAATCAAAGACATAATATAACGTAATTCTTCAATTAATAAAAACAGATTACTATGATTGATGAAATCTTAAGCTATAACCAAAAATTTGTGTCAGACAAAGGATATGAGCCATATGCAACAACAAAATATCCAGATAAGAAAATTGCAATCGTATCATGCATGGACACAAGACTTACACAATTACTAATGGCTGCATTAGGAATAAAGAATGGAGACGTTAAGATGATAAAAAATGCAGGAGGCATTATTCAATCACCCTTTGACAGTACCGTACGCAGTCTACTCGTTGGAGTTTATGAACTTGGCGTCAAAGAAATAATGATTATAGGTCATACAGACTGTGGAGCACAACATCTTAATCCTGACGAAATGATCAGCCTAATGCTAAAAAGAGGTATATCCCAAGAACACATTGACATGATGAAATATTGCGGAATTAACTTTAAGTCATGGCTTAACGGATTTGAAAATTCTGAAGAGGCTGTAAAACAATCTGTTGAAATAGTAGCAAAACACCCACTAATGCCTAGAGATATTGTTGTACGAGGATTTATCATAGACTCGTATACAGGCAAACTTACAGAAGTTGAATGCTAAATTATAAATATGCAAGAATAAGCATTAAAAGATATTCTATATAATGCTGCTACTGATTCATAATAACAAAATATTTCTAAGCAATACTTAAAATAAAGATATATCATTTTGCAACACAAAAGAAGGTCTTTAATGCTATAAAACACCTGTTCTTTACGATGCAAAAGGCATCTCCGACTAAATACTTGTATATCAACATATTGGAAGTCTAAACAAAACTCAGTGAGTTCTTTATTGAAACTCACTGAGTTTTTCTATGAAAACAACTGAGTTTGCTCATAAAACTCAATGATTTTTAAACACTATGCCTATGGAAAAATTAGGCAAGGGCCCAAAATATAGACTAGGACAACCATCATTTCACTGAAACACAATATGTAGTATAAATAAAGAAAGCGCCAGTAATTTCTATACGGATAAAAAAAACTGCAATAAGGAAGTAATATCAAAATGAACCTTTTTAATTGACAATTATATCTGACATTAAGATAAAAGAAATAAAAGACTTTTGCAATAATATACAAATTATAAAAAATCCCGGCCGAATTAAATTTCAGCCGGGATTTCGATATTTATTAAATCGTTAAATTCAATACTCAGAATTAATTAGAAGAACAAATAGCGGTTATCTGTAACATTTGCCTTAAAGTAAAGTTCCTGCATAAAGTTACCAGCATATTGCAGCAATTTCTGACGCTGACGCTGTTCATACTCCTTTGCATTAAACTTAACCGGACGCATCTTCTTATCAACGACTTGGAACATATAAACGCCGCCATTACCCTTAACTGCTGAAGAACAGAATTTGCCTTTTGCAGTTGCAGATACAGCACCACTCAATGCAGGCTCACTCATACCCGTAGACTGAACAAATACAGGAGCTGCAAATGTAACCTGATTTACATTAGAGATTTGAGCACCCTTTGACTTTGCAGCAGAAATGCTATTCACGCCTTTAACTTTTGCCATAAGCATTTCAGCTTTTTTATCACGAAGAACTTCTTGTCTTACATAATTCTTCACATTTACATCATCAAGTCCACGATAACCTTTCTTGTTAACCTTTGTCATAACCAAAACAAGAAGATGGTCATTGTCGCCACACTCATAAAGAGGTGATACGCTATTTTCATCAGCTTCAAATATCCACTTCATAGCTTCGCGTGTGCCATGTATGCCAGCAACATAATGCTCTGAATTACGTATATCCATACGCTCTTGCACTTTGTAGCCATATTTTGAAGCATTCTTCTGCATAGCCTCAAGAGTCTGATTCTCACTTACAAACTGACTAAACTTGTTATAAGCAGCAGAATAAGTATTCTTTGAGAATTCAATAGGCTTCTTTATCACAGCCGCAACATACTTTTCTGTCATTCCCTTGCGGTCAGTAATTTGAAGAATCAAATTACCCTGTGTAAATTTAAGATTCTTAAGTTCATTTACAGGTAATGTATTAAGTGCCTCTATATAAGACTTTGTATCAACATCCATTGAAGGTGCATTCTGATACTGATTTGATGTGATCCAATTCTTTTCACCTGTCTGACCATATTTCTTAGCAATAGCTTCAAAATCTGCACCACCCTTAAGAGCAGTATAAATACTATCAGCAGTCTTTGCGGCATCTGCAGGTGTTGCGCCACCAACCTGAATCGCACGGAACTGAACAGAATCAGGCAACTGTGTCTTAGACATCAACTTAATAATATTTATTGTGTTGTCCTGCTTGTTTTCAACAGGAGCTGTTGTCGAGCCAACTGCAACAGAATCAAGACGTGCTGCGATATCAGAAGGGAATGCAGCCTTAGTCTGCGGTATGCCAAGATATGTAACCAAAGAGCCGCTCTTTCTTACCACATCTGTAGGATCAGCAACCTCACTCAAAGATTTAACATATCCAGCAACAGTTTTATTAAGCTCAGCACGGTCTGCCTTTGAGGGAACAACCTGATAATCAACATATTTTATTGAACGTGTTTCTTCATATTGTTTGAAACGCGGTTTCAGTTCCTCATATTTTGCTTTAAGGTCACTGTCAGAGATTTTAACTTTATTGTCATTAATTGAAGAATATGCAAATGAAGCAAGCTGTATATTGCTTTCCTGATTTTCATCTGTATATGCCATCTTTGCTGAAACCGGATTAGAAAGCAGACAGCCAGCAAGCAATGTCTGATACTTCTGAGCCAAAAGCTGCTGACGCAAAGACTTCTCTATAAATGTCCAGAAATTATAAATTCCCTGATACTGTTCTGCCATCTGAGGATTTGTAGTCTGAGCCTGCTTATACTCTGCAAGGAATTTTTTAAGCATATTGGCATCAAAACGGCCGGTCTGCTGATTAACAAACGGAGTCTGAAGAAGCATTGGATTTGTACCGGCATTGAGAACATTCTGCAATTCCTGATCAGTAACCTGCAAACCTAACTTTGAAGCTTCGTTACTAATAAGCTCGGTCTGTACAAAAGTATTCCAAACCACATCCTTCACCTGATTAAGGTCATCATCAGTAAGATTATCACGACCTTGTGTCATTTTGATAACGTTAGTGTACTCGTCAACAAGCTTCTGAAAATCCTGTACGTTGACTTTGTCACCTAAAACCTCGCCTACTTGTTGACGGCTCTCATTACGTGAAGATTCACAAGAGCGGAACAACTCTTCGGCAATAAACGCAAAAAGGGCGAATCCTATAACGCATATGAGGATAACGCCTTTGCTTCTAATTTTTCCTAATGCTGCCATTATTATAAATATTTATTTTTTTATTATTCCCTCAAATTAGTGTTTAAACAATTTAGCGCACAAAATTACAAAAAAGAAAATAAAAACAATTACTTTTCTCTTAAAAAGTTCATAGTTAATGTCTTTATATTCTGCAAATCATATGTTATTAATTCATTTTCATGGTTTTACGTTAATATTTCATAGTTGTCAAACAGACAATGACAAGATATATTTTATCTATTTTCAATTCACTATTTAACAGTACGTGCAGATGGCGCTGTCGGCAGACGCTTCTTAGCTTTAACAGTGTCTGGAGCAGTCAGAATACTATCATTTCCTGAGCCTTCTCCAAGCTGTCCTTTGACAAAAGAGCCTTTAGAATTACTTACAGTATAATGTCTCAAATGCTCATCACTTATAAAATATGTTCCCTGCATTTCACGGTCAGGCGTAATCAAACGAGAAAACTTATAACTATAAAGTTCATGAGTGTTTTGATCCCAAAACAATTCTTCGCTAGAAAAGCGAAGTCCATCAACAGTTCTCACACGGACACGTCCACGCAATTCCCATAATTTTTTTTGGTCAAAATAATAAGCTGTATCACACTGTATATAAGCCTCTATGTGAAATTTTTCATCAAATTGTTCCAAGAAAAGGCCTTTATCAAAAATCCATCTTGACGGATTTTTTGCCTGGTTAACCTCCCACCGTTCAGTTACTATACGATATTTTATCAAGCCCGAATCAGAAACCAGTGTATTGACGCCATAAGATGTCATCACCGCGACAGAATCACGAGGGTAAATTGCCGGGGCGATATGCTCCTTCCCTTCTTGACAGGAGGAAAGGATACATATTAAAGCAACAATATTTAAAATATACGGTTTCAACATCAGAACTAATAAAGAACAATATTAATCTACCTTCCACTTCATGAACCAACGCTCATTAAATGTTATTCCGATGTTTATACGGAATGTATTTTCTGTTAACAAGCCATCTGCCGAAGAATGTACCCACTGACCAGAAACATTAAGTATTGATCTATTATTATATGTATTAATAATAGGTATGCCAAATCCCGCACTAACACTTATTTCTTTTGGACCATCTTGCCCATTAATTTTAAAATAAGGAGTTGAATACGACACTCCTGCACGAAAACGGACCCTATCAATAAAATTACGGCTCATCTCATTATTACAATACTCACCTCCAACGGTAACTTTGTATCTGTCAGAATAATAATTATCAACTAAATCATATGATGGAACATTATTTACGACATTATAGACGGGATATTTTACACTACCCCACTTTTGATAAGAAAAATCAGAACCGATTTTCAACTTATTGTTATGGTTCCACATAAGTCCTGCACCTAAAGACATTGGAATCTCAAGACCATTATCTACCCTAAAAGACGTAGTATCAGCGACTCCCGTAGATGAGTTTGTCGAAATAATTCTACATTCAGGATCAGAATTCAATTTATGTCCCAAGCCGTAAGTCAGACCCAAGGTTAAGGAATTCTTTTTATTCAGATTAACTGAATACTGAAGTCCTAAATCCAATTTATAACTATTTACTGTTGCTGTATAATACTTTGACAATGTATTAACCCAACTGTCACTATAACTATTTACAACAGAACGGTTTATATCGCCCCAGATATATGAAATGTTCGCACCGACAGACAATCCTTTAACAAATTCCCATCCAGCTCCAAAATAGACCTGATGCAGACCACCGCTGCCGGAATATGTGTTTGTGTAAGTAGCATTTCTGTTACCATTAAGATAGTCTGTAGTAGAATAATTATAGCCTATATTTGTGAAAGGTATCAATCCAAAACTTACGCCCACATGCTTAAATGCACGAAATCCGGCAACAGCATACTCAAAGTCAGCGTTATTTGCATTTACCTTATGGCCATTCTCACTAAAATTCGTAATCTGCCCCGACAGTCCCGCATCAAAGATAAACGTTAAAGAATCCATCGCAGAATAAGATGCCGGATTTATATAATTAACCTGATTATGCTCTCTGAATCCTAAGCCCAATCCATTCATTCCGCGATTAAAGCCGCTGGTTTGTTCACTCTGCTGTCCCAATCCATATTGGCTATAAGGAGAATTAGTGCCACTTTGGGCGAATGCCGGAATTACACAAATTGACATTAATGTCGCGTTTAACGCCTTTCTATACAATTTCATTGTTATATTCTAATATTCTGTTAAGTCCGATGGGGACAATAAAATCATTTGCAAAGATGGGCATTTTTTCTGAAAAATGCAAATTCAGATGCACGCCACCAGTTAAATAAACAAAAAGATCTGGATATTTTTCCAAAAAAGCCCTTACATAGCCCTCTATTTCATATCTGATACCCTGAACTACCCCACTGCGTATCGCTACCTCTGTAGTATTACCTAAAGACTTTACGCATCCTTTTCTTTCAACCAAGGGCAACTTTGCCGTATGTTCATGAAGTGCCAAGAAACGCATTGTCGGGCCTAAAGATATATTTCCGCCCTCATAAATTCCCGCTGATGAAATAAAATCAAACGTTATACATGTGCCAACGTCTATAACAAGAATATTGCAATCAGGCCTTAAATAATTTGCGCCAACAACAGCTGCGAGTCTGTCAGACCCGAGCGTAAAAGGGGTAGCATAATGATTTTCTATAGGAACGGGGGTCTCTCCACTAACTAACCTAATGACACCAAACGGAAGGCTATCAATTGCAGAAAGAAAATCATCTGACAATCCTGCAACAGTAGAACATATTCCTTTATCAAAAGAATATTTGGCACTAAAAGCCAACAATCCATCTTTAGCTTCATTTTTATCAACACGAATACATTCAACGATTTTTTCATCATTGAAGCATGCGAGTTTTACGCAGGTGTTTCCTATATCGATAATCAGATTCACTTGACTGTTTTCAATTACAGCGTGCAAAATTATTAAAAAAATTGGAATAATAGTATGTTAAATGAGAAATATGAATTATTTTTGCACCGTGAAACGTTTCGGAAGACTCATAACATTAGCAATAATTTGCGTTATTTCGCTTATTTCAAACGAAATATACGCTGTAAACAACGTACAGCCGTCAAAAGCAGACAATGATTCCATTGAAATCAGTTTGCTGACATGCGCTCCCGGTAAAGAAGTTTATAGTCTTTACGGACATACTGCTATTAGATATAATGATAAAGCTAAAGGAATAGATATAGCCATAAATTATGGCATGTTTTCATTCAAAACTCCATTTTTCATTCCTAGATTCATATTCGGGCAAACTGATTATGAAATGGGAATAATTCCCTTTGATGCTTTCTGTGAGGAATACAGATATGAAGACAGGGATGTAATACAGCAGGTTCTTAATCTAACGGCAGACGAGAAAAAAGAAATTATAAAAGCTATTGAAACGAACTATCTGCCAGAAAATAGGATATACCGATACAATTATTTCTATGATAACTGCACAACTCGAGCAAGAGACATTTTACTTAATAACATTAATGGTAAAATATTTTATTCAGACAATCAAGGATCTTATCCGTCTTACCGCGATTTAATACATGCATTTAACGAAGAAGAGCCTTGGGCAAGATTTGGAAAAGACCTCTTACTTGGAGTAAAAGCTGATAAGCCAACAAATTTAAAAGAGCATCAATTTCTACCCTATAATTTAATGCATGATTTTGAGAAAGCGACTATAAAGGATTATAATGGCAAGAGTCGTCCATTAGTCATTGCACAATATAAGGTAGTTAAATGTCCTGACAATAGCATTTATACAGATAGCGAAGGCTTTCCGCTACGTCCAAGCACTTGTGCATGGATTATATTTTGCATTGTATTACTACGGACATTAACGGAATTTGTTCTAAAGAAACGTTTTATGGCATTTGATGCGATATTAATGACATTAAACGGATGTGTTGGACTGATTCTTTTCATGATGTTTTTCTCGAAACATCCGACAACGAGTACAAATTTGCAGATTTTTTTATTCAATCCGCTCTCATTATTTTATTTATATTATGTAATAAAGCGAAAGAATAACAATAAAGAGAATTATTTTTGGCGTTTTGCAATCGTCTCTCTGATAATATTCTTTATAGGAGGTTTATTTCAAGACTATGCAGAAGGCACATATATTTTGGCATCATCTTTGCTGATAAGATGCATATCTAAAATTATTCGTAAGAAGAACAATGATAAATAAATATATAACTGCAACAATTTTAGCCGTTGCATCAACTGGAACAATCAATGCCCAATATGTAAGACCCGTACCTAAACTGGTTGTAAATATTACTATTGACCAGTTAAGGTCAGACTATATTGAGGCATTTATTCCATATTATAATGAAGGAGGACTTAAAAAACTTCTGAGAAACGGTGCAGTATATACAAACGCACAATATATGTTTTCTCCTATAGACCGTGCATCTGCAATTGCTTCGGTCTCAACAGGCACATCACCTTCCAGCAATGGAATTACAGGATTTAAATGGCTGAATAAGAACACATTAATACCTGTTGATTGCGTAGAAGACAACAATTATGACGGAATTTTTACGAATGAAGGCTCATCACCTAAAAACATTGCAACTACAACAATCAATGACGAACTGAAAATCGCCACTGATGGTGAGGCCATTGTTTATAGTATTGCATTAGACCGCGATGCCGCGGTCATTGGCGGCGGACATGCAGCAGACGGTGCTTTATGGTTCAATAAAGACAACAAATGCTGGTGTTCTTCAAAATATTATTTTAAGAAAGCGCCAAATTGGCTCGAATCATATAATCTACTATATGCAAATAATTTCACAGATGAAAATATAAATGCCAATATAACAAATGTTGCTTTAGAGTGTGTAAACTCCTGCAACATGGGAATTGATGATATTCCTGACATGCTGTCAGTAACATACAGCGTGAAAGTACCCGTCAAGAAAATAAATAAACAACAAATACAAAATACATACATACAACTTGACAGGGAATTAGAGAAGCTTATATCAAAAATAGAAAATAAAGTTGGTATTAATAATGTACTTTTTGTAATTACAAGTACAGGCTATTGTGACGAGAAAGAAGTAAATTACGAAAAATACAGAATACCAAGCGGTACATTTTATATAAACCGCACAGCTAATTTATTAAATATGTATCTTGGCGCTATTTATGGTCAAGACAAATATATTGAAAGTTGTTTCTATAATCAGATATTCTTAAATTTAAGACAAATTGAACTGAAGCGTATAAATATAAATGAACTGCAAAGCAGGGCACAGTCTTTTCTTATACAGAATTCAGGAATAAAGAATGTCTTTACAAGTAAGAATTTACTCTTATATGGAGACAATGACGACTCTAAACTCCATAATTGGTATAATCCTGACAATTGTGGAGATTTAATTATTGAAGTATCTCCAGGGTGGAAACTTCTTAATGAAGATACAAAACAACAATACATTTCAAAAGAAAATGCGTTGCCTTTCCCTGTAATATTCTATGGTACAGGCATAAAGCATGAAGAAAACACAACCCCTATAACTATTGACAGAATAGCTCCTACAATAGCTAAGATAATTAGAATAAGAGCCCCAAATGCCTGTTCAGCTTCCCCTTTGTACTAACAAAGGCTTGGAAAAATATAGAATTTCATAAATAAATTAGTACTTTTGTACACAAAAAATCATAACACTTAAGAAAATAAATATATAAAGATATGGGTTTTAATAATTTTTTAAAGTCATTATTTGGTGACAAATCATCAAGAGATATGAAGCTGATACAGCCTTTAGTAGAAAAGGTTAAAGCTGCTTACCCTGAAATAAAGGCACTAGATAATGATGCATTGCGTGCCCGCACAAAAGAAATTCAGAAGTACGTTCAAGATTCAGCTTCTGAAGAAAAGAAACAAATAGCTGAATTAAAAGCTAAAATTGAAGATACGCCTATCGATGAGCGTGAAAATATCTTCAATCAGATTGACAAACTTGAGAAAGAAGTCCTGGAAATCTACGAAAAGGCATTAAATGAGGTTATGCCTGTAGCTTTCAGTATCATAAAAGATACAGCACGCAGATTTGCCGAAAACGAAGAAGTTGTCGTTACTGCCACTGACTTTGACCGTGAACTGGCAGCAACAAAAGACTTTGTAAGAATTGAAGGAGACAAGGCAATATACAGCAATCATTGGATGGCCGGAGGCAACGACATGAAATGGGACATGGTCCACTATGACGTTCAGCTCTTCGGTGGTGTTGTATTACATCAAGGAAAGATTGCAGAGATGGCAACTGGTGAAGGTAAAACGCTTGTTGCAACGTTACCTGTATTCTTAAATGCCCTTACCGGAAACGGTGTTCATGTGGTAACTGTCAACGATTACCTGGCAAAGCGTGACTCTGAATGGATGGGACCGCTTTATGAATTTAACGGATTGTCTGTCGACTGCATCGACAAGCACAGACCTAACACACCTGAAAGAAGAAAAGCTTATCAGGCCGACATTACATTTGGAACAAACAACGAATTTGGTTTCGACTATCTTCGTGACAACATGGCTATATCACCTGCCGACTTAGTACAGCGCGCCCATAATTATGCCATTGTCGACGAGGTTGACTCTGTGCTTATTGATGATGCACGTACACCTCTTATTATATCTGGTCCTGTTCCTAACGGAGACGACCAAATGTTTGAGGAATATCAGCCTTTGGTTGAACGACTTGTTGATGTTCAAAGAAAATTGGCAACACAATTCTTAGCTGAAGCAAAGCAGAAAATCAATGAAGGACGTGAAAAGAAAGATCAAAAGCTTCAAGACGAAGGTTTCTTAAGTCTATATCGTTCACATAAGGCTCTTCCTAAAAACAAGCCTCTTATTAAATACCTTTCAGAAGAAGGTATTAAGGCCGGTATGCTGAAAACAGAAGAGTACTATATGGAAAACAACAACCGCAGAATGCCTGAAGCTGTTGAACCATTGTACTTTGTTGTTGATGAGAAATTAAATTCTGTTGACTTAACAGATAAAGGAACTGAATGGCTTGCAAAACAAGTTAATGACAAAGAACTATTCGTATTACCAGATATTACATCACAACTTTCTGCCTTAGAAAATGAAAAAGATATTGATGATCAGCAGAAACTTGACAAGAAAGATCAATTGCTGAATCATTACGCAGTTCAAAGTGAACGCGTACATACTCTGCAACAACTTCTAAAAGCCTACACAATGTTCAATAAAGACGATGAATATGTCGTTATGGACGGAGAGGTCAAGATTGTTGATGAGCAGACTGGACGTATTATGGAAGGAAGACAATGGAGTGATGGTCTTCATCAGGCAATTGAGGCTAAAGAGCATGTAAAGGTAAAAGAAGCTACTCAAACTTTTGCGACAATTACTCTGCAGAACTATTTCCGTATGTACCACAAGCTTGCCGGTATGACTGGTACAGCAAGTACAGAAGCAGGAGAGTTCTGGGATATTTATAAACTCGATGTAGTCGAAATTCCGACTAACAAACCTGTCATAAGAAATGATATGGACGATAGAGTTTATAAGACAGCACGTGAAAAATATAATGCTGTTATTGAGGAAATTGAGGCCATGCGAAATTCTGGACGTCCTTGTCTTGTTGGTACAACATCTGTAGAAATATCAGAGTTACTCAGCAAGATGCTGCAAATGCGCCATATACCTCATAATGTCTTGAATGCGAAACTTCACCAACGTGAGGCTAACATCGTTGCTGAAGCAGGACGTAGCACATTAGGAATGGTTACGGTAACTGATGCTGACGGCAATCAGCACACAGAAGAAAGAATGCTTGGTGCAGTAACTATCGCAACCAACATGGCAGGACGTGGTACCGATATTAAACTTACACCAGAAGTAAAAACAGCAGGCGGACTTGCAATCATCGGAACAGAACGTCATGAAAGCCGTCGTGTCGACAGACAGCTTCGCGGACGTGCGGGACGTCAAGGTGACCCTGGAAGTTCTGTTTTCTATGTCAGCTTAGAGGACAAACTTATGCGTCTGTTTGCAAGCGAGCGTATAGCCAGAGTAATGGACCGCTTAGGATTCAAGGACGGAGAACGTATTGAAAGTCCGATGATTACGAAAAACATCGAAAGAGCTCAAAAGAAAGTAGAAGAGAACAACTTCGGTATTCGTAAGCGTCTGCTTGAATATGACGACGTTATGAACAAACAGAGAACTGTCGTATACGAAAAACGCCGTCATGCTCTTATGGGCGAAAGAATCGGCATGGATATTACAAATATCATTTGGGATCGTGTTGTAAATATCATCGAAAAGAATGATTATGAAGGATGTAAAGATGAATTTCTGAAACTTCTCTCTATGGAATGTCCATTCACAGTTGAAGAATTCACAAATGAGAATCATGACAACTTGGCAGAAAAGGCATTCCAAATGACAATGGCTGATTTCAAGCGCAAGACAGAAAGAATACAAAGCGTTGGATGGCCTGTTATCAAGGATGTGTTTGAGAATCAGGGTGACAGATATGAACGTATAATGGTTCCTATTACTGACGGCAAACGTATCTATAACATTCCATGTAACCTTAAGGAGGCATATGATACAGAATGTAAGAGTGTTGTAAAGCAATTTGAAAAGACAATTCTTCTGCACATAATAGACGATTGCTGGAAAGAAAATTTACGTGCACTCGATGAGTTGAAACACAGCGTACAAAATGCATCATACGAGCAGAAAGACCCGCTAGTCATCTTTAAACTGGAAAGCGTTAAGCTGTTTGATGACATGGTTGACCAAATGAATAACCGAATTGTTGGTATTCTTATGAGAGCCCAGATTCCAGAAATACAGCAGGAAGAAGTTCATGAGGCTGCTCCAGAGCAGAGAAGTCAAAGATATACGGAACAAAAAGATGATTTGACTGATCCGGCTCAACAGGCTGCAGCTAACCATGATACAAGAGAAAGCGCTGAGCCAAAACGTCAGATGCCTATACATAAGGACAAATTACCAGGACGTAATGATCCTTGTCCATGTGGCAGCGGTAAGAAATTCAAAAACTGTCATGGAAAAGGACTTGTATAATCATTGACAACAAAAAAAGAGGTTGTGCCTTTAGGCACAACCTCTTTTTTGTCCTGACTTCGTAAACGCGTACCCCAAAATTCATCAGCAAACAATGGTGCGATACGTTGATACCGTTTCATAAGTATAGTCCTGTTAATAGTCTGCTTGCTTTGAGGCAATGTCATCTGTATTGTCACGATGGTCCGGGCTAGAGCGAGAACCTTGTCCACACTCATATTTAACGTGAGTTCGACGAATTATAAGTCCTTGAAAATTTGGTAATTAGCGAAAATTGTTGTAACTTTATAGTACTGATTTACAAAGAATTACAAACAATAATCGCTATGATCACCGAGAGCAAAGTTATAGAATTATTTTGTATGGCAGATGATTTTTGCAAGTTTTTTGATGAAATGATGTCAAAATATACGCTAAAACCTGTCATGAAGCGCCCATATCACCGTTCCTCAACCATGTCAAAGGCAGAAATCATGCTCATAATGATACTTTTTCATGACTCTGGTTACCGTTGTCTGAAACATTTCTATCAGGAAAAGGTCTGCCGTCATATGCGCCATCTCTTTCCAAAAGTCGTCTCCTATAACCGATTTGTAGAACTGGAAAAAGAAGTGGCCATCCCGTTGGCCCTGTTCATCAAGAAGGTGCTTTTAGGCAAATGCACAGGCATCAGCTTCGTTGACTCCACTCCTTTACGGGTATGCAGGAACCAGAGAATCCATATTCATAAGACGTTCAAGGGAATAGCACAGAGAGGTAAATGTTCCATGGGCTGGTTCTTCGGATTCAAACTTCATCTGATATGCAACGAATGCGGAGAACTCCTGAATTTCATGATTACTCCTGGCGACGTAGATGACCGTAAACCTCTTGAATACAAGGCCTTTGTGGAATTCATCTATGGAAAGCTTGTCGGTGATAAAGGATACATCGGCAGGAATCTTTTTAAGAGACTGTTCGTGGACGGCATACAACTTATAACCAAGTTGAAAAGAAACATGAAAGGAGCGTTGATGTCACTTTCCGACAAACTACTCCTAAGGAAACGGGCCATTATCGAAACCGTCAACGACGAACTCAAAAATATAGCACAGGTGGAACATTCAAGACACAGGAGCTTTGATAATTTTATCGTCAACATATTGGGTGCAATTGCTGCATACTGTTGCTTTCCGAAAAAGCCGTGTATCAATGTTACGAGAACTCTTGACACACAGCTCGCTTTGTTTTGAATTCATCGAACTCACGTTAGTTATGTCGGACAGCTTCAGCAGACGCTCCAATTCCTTGTAAACTTTCAAGGCCACGAAGCAGATACAGA